>Ga0187892_10000048_pt1 | contig 251227 bp, 207 predicted proteins | sample MA1701073metaG_FD_139345 | JGI IMG/M metagenome (GOLD analysis project Ga0187892, IMG submission 139345) | Bio-ooze microbial communities from a basaltic lava cave in the Kipuka Kanohina Cave System on the Island of Hawaii, USA - MA170107-3 metaG ... | reverse complement strand
CGAGCGAACCGGCTACGCAGCCACGAAGCACGCGATGGTCGGGTTCTTCGATTCGTTGCGCATCGAGCTCGCCGGCAGCGGAGTGACGGTCACCGTAATCGCACCCGACTTCGTGAAGTCGGAGATCCACAAGCGCGCGCTCGGCGCCGACGGCCGCCCGCTCGGCGAGAGCCCGATGAAAGTGGATCGCATCATGAGCGCCGAGGACTGCGCTCGCATGGCGGTGCGCGCGATCGAGCGGCGCCAGCGCCTGCTGATCACTGCGCGTCGCGGCCGCCTCGGCCGCTGGTTCAAGCTGATCGCGCCCTGGCTGATCGACCGGATCGCGGCGGCGGCGATTCGCGAACGTCACTAGGCGAACGCCATGCATCGCCCAGGGTCTCAAGACACAGTTTCCCAGGGAGACGGCCGATGCAGCAGTTCCGGGGCACAGCGCGCATGGCGATGACCGTCATGACGAAAACAATGGCAACACTGGCCTTGCTGCTGCCCGCCTTCTCGGGAGCAGCGATCGAGGAATCGCTCGCGAAGCAGATCTATTCGGAATCCAGCACGCGCCAGCAACTGGAGAGTGTTGCCTCGCAGGTACCGGCCGACGTTCGTGGGGTGGCCGAAGAAAGCCAGCGGCGGTTGCCCGTGGCGGCTACCGACATGGAAGCCGCAGCGCGGCGCGCGTATGCCACGGAGGCGATGGAGAAGACCGTTATCGCCGAGATGAAGTCGCAGCTTCAGCCGGCCGAAGCCCAGGAAATTCTCGCCTGGTTCACCAGCCCGCTCGGGCGAAAGTTCACCGCGCTCGTGATTACCGCGGGGGAGCCCGGGGAACAGGCGAAGCTGCAGCAGTTCGCGCAGGCTATCTCGAACAATCCGCCGCCGGAGGATCGGCTCGCGCTCATGGAATCGCTGCAGACCTGCCAGCGGCTGACGGAAGGCGCCACGCAACTGCTGCTGAACATGCACTCGGCCGCGGGCGTCGCCCTTCTCGACAATCCTCTCGATGAGAACGCGCTGCGCGGCGTGCGCGCTTCGCTCGAAGAAGAGCGCCCGCGCCTCACGGCCGAAGTGGGAGCGCTGATGCTCGTGCTGCTCACGTACAGCTATCGCGACGTCTCCAACGAGGACGTGCAGCAATACGTCACGTTCTGCAATTCACCCGCTGGCGGGAGCTACTACCGCACGATGGTCAGCGCCTTCGATCGCGCGCTGCGCAACGCGCAGACGAGCCTCGCGCAGGAACTCGCCGCGCTAAACAAAGGTGCAATCGATAAGTAAGCGCTGCCGCAACGACCTCAGTAGGCCTGGCTCAGCCTGGCGTAGAAGACACGGCCGATGTAGTCGTAAGTCGCCGCGTCGGAGCTGGCGAGAAAACCGCCGTAGATAGCGGAGGGATCCTCGTCGGTGACGTTGTTGGCACCGAGGGTCAGCGTCGTCCTGCCGATCGCCGACTCGAACGTCTTCGACGCGAATACGTCCGCCGTCGTATTGGAATCCACGTGGCGGGACGGCGACGGCTCCATACCTTCTTCCACGTTGCAGGCGAAGTCCTCGCACTCCCTGAATCCGTCGATGTAGTGAACATTCAAGCCCGCGCCCCAGCCGTTCATGTTCCACAGCGCGGAGAAATTGGCCTTCAGGTCGGGTGCCACCAGCTCCAGGTCGTAGTTTCCCCTGCCCTCGATGACGCGACCGTTCGGCAGGATCTCGTTGTATCGGCGCAGCACGGTGGCATCGAGCCCAATGCGGAAGCTGCCCGCGTTCGCCGTCTGGAATCCGTACTCCGCGGTCACGTCGAAACCGGCAGCCTCGGCACCGCCGATGTTGGTGGTCAGGTCGACGATCTCGGTGATGAAGCCGCCGGCGTCGCGCAGGATCTTCGAGCAGGCGGCTGGGTCGCGGTTAGTCTGCTCGTAGCAGCTGTTGAGAAGCACTGCGGCACCCGCCGGCTGCATGGAGTCGTCGATCGAAATGTCGTAGTAGTCGACGGTCAGTGAGAATCCCGGCAGGAACCGGGGCGACAGGACCGCGCCCACGGTGAACACGTCGGCGGTCTCCGGCTCGAGCTCGGGGTTGCTGCCGACGAGCGCCAGCAACTGGGTGCGATCGTCGAAAAAGTCGTCGGGAAGGCCATCGGCGGAGCAGTTCGCCTGCGCGATCGGGCTGCGCGGCTGGAACGACGTATCGCAGGGATCGGTAACAGCCGGGAAGCTCAAGTCCTGGCCCCCGTACAGGCTGGCGATGCTCGGAGCACGGAAAGCGGTCGAGAGAGTGCCGCGCAACGCGATGTCGGGGACGATTTGCCAGCGCACGCCGGCGTTCCACGTCTCGCCGGTTCCGAAATTGCTGTAGTCGTAGCCGCGGATCGCGCCCGAGAGCTCGAGCGTCTCGACGGCAGGCCTGTTTTCCAGCAACACGATGGCAAGCTCGCCGTAGGCTTCGACGAGATCGTAGCTGCCCTCGACGGGCTGCGACTTGTTGCCGGTGGTGTCGCCGCTGGCCGTCAGCGGATCAGGCTGGTCGCCGCCCGACTCGCTCCGGTGCAGGACTCCGACCGCGGCGCTCACGGGTCCGCCGAACGGCAACCGCAGGAGCTCTCCGGTTCCGTGGAGACCCGACTCGCGCATCTCGTTGTGGCCGGTACGCACACCGGTGTAGGTCAGGCTCGCCAGCATTTCGTCGGTGATCGCGCCCTCACCACCGAAAAGATCGAGGGGGACGCAATCGAAGATCGGCTCGTCCGGCGTGCCACAGGTCGGCGTGCCGTCCGGGGCCAGGAAACTGGGACCGACCGCAGCCGCAAACCGGCTGCGCCGGAAGAGGCCGGTCTTCTCGCCCGTCGTGTCCGTGCGGCCGAAATTGAACGACGCGTTCCAGGACCAGTTCTTCATGAGCGGGGCATCGTCCGGGAGGTCGAGTCGAACGCCGGTGACGAAGCGGAACGTATCCACGTCCTGGAGAAAGTTGCGACCCCCGGTCTCGGTCACGCGGCGGTTCATGCTCCGGAAATCGCGGCCGAACGGGTTGTACACGTTCTCCGCCGAGACGATGATTCCCTCGGCCGCCGTGGAAACAGGCTCGGCTGCCAGCAGCTGATCGGAACGGCGGTTGTGGTATGACGCCTCGTAGTAAAGCATCAGGTCGTCGCGCAACCCGTAATCCCCTGTCGAGAAAATGTTGTAGCGCTTCGAAGGCGTCACGAGGTAGTTCGCCGGCTGATAGTTGTACAGGTCGCCGGTTCCCAGGTCGGAGACCCCCGCGAAGTTGAACCGCCGCCAGCCGACTGCCGGATCCGCATTGAGGCCCGGATCCCGGATGAAGGACGTCGTGTTTGCCGGTTGCGAGGCGACGAGGTCCAGCCAGGCCTGGTTGCCGCTGCAGGTGAGGCAGAACGCGGGATTGAGCGATGTCCGCGAGACGTTGATTCGCCCATCGGGCACCGTGCCGCTGCCCAGGTCCAGCACCTCGCCGGTTTCGTAGTCGAAGTCGTGATCGACCCTGGAAAAGTCGCGGTCGCCGGCCATGATCTCCTGGTGGTCGTAGAAGCCGACGGTGACGAGGAAGTTGCCCCTGCTGCCCATGGCGCCGCCGGTGAGGCTGAAATCGACTAGCCGCCCGTCGCCGTGCCCGCTGATTGCACTGAATGCGGTGCCCTCGATCCCCTGGAGTTCCTTGCGCGTGATGATATTGACCACGCCGCCGATCGCGTCCGCGCCGTAGATCGCAGAGCCTGCGTCCTTGAGTACTTCGATTCGTTCGATGGCCGCGTAGGGAATGGCGTTGAGGTCGACGGCAGAGTTGGCACCGTCACCTCCCTTGACGTGACGACGGCCGTTCACCAGCACCAGCGTGCGTGCAGCGCCGACCGAGCCCAGGTTGCGCAGGTTCACGCGCGTCGTGCCATCGCCGCCGTTATTGAACTGCACGTTGATGGCGCCGCCCTGCCACACGAGGTTCTGCAGGACTTCTCCGATGCTCGGCACACCGACGGCATCGAGTTCCTGCTTGTCGAGCAATAGCACCGGGGCCGAGGTGCTCAGCTCGCTGCGCGGAATCGCTGAGCCGGTGACCGTGATTACCTCGCGCGGTTCCTGATTCCTGTCGGGGGGCACGTCGGCACCCTCGACCGCTTGTGCGGTGGCAAGAAATCCAAAAGCGACCATGCCAAGCCTGAGGCTAGTGTTGTTATGGAACATGGCGATCTCCCGTGGCAGAGAAATGCTGCTCCTGACGACTGATAGACAGTCGAACCCTGACTCCTTGCGATGCGTTCCAGGCAAGACTACAGCAACCGGGCACGAAACCGGCCCTGCGAGATGAAAGGGGGAGCCCTGGGACCGGGTTTCGCCCGGCCCGCAGCGCGAGAAGTCAGGCTATCTGCTACAGGTACGGTTCGAGCGTAACGAGGAAGTACTCGAACAGGTAGTTGATCTGCTGGATGTTCTCCTGCAGCCGGTGATCCCCGTCGAGAATGTGAAGCGTCGCGCCGTACTGCTTCGCATAGCGGATGCTGTTTTCCACCGGCACCACGTCGTCACGCCAGCCATGAACGATCGTGATCGGGCATTCGGCCGGCTTCGGCGTGTGCTGCTCGAAGCCCGGCATGTAGAAAGCGGGAGCGAGCAGGAAAAGTCCGCGAGCCTGCAGCAGTCGTGAAGCCGCCGTCGACACGTGGCCGCCGAGACTCGAACCGACGAGCACCAGCGACCCGCGCAGGTCCTTGCAGAAACTCAGGAGCCGGGTGACGCGATCGCCGGGGTCGTCGATGCCCTGGTAGTCGACAGACTCGACCTCGAATCCCTCGCTGCGGGCCATCTCGGCCATCGCCGTGATCTTGTTGCCCCACGGTCCGCTGTCCTTGCCATGTGAAAAGACGACGTAACGCTCGGGCATTCTTCGAAGACCTTTGGAAATCGGCCAGGGAGAAGGCCGGAAATCTTAGCGCAGATCGCGTACCCACAGCGCAACGCGCGTCGGCGACGAGCGGTCATCGTTACAATTTCGACACAATTCATCGCCGCCCCGCAGCCGCTCGTACTCGTTTTCCCGTCGCGGCTCCGGTCTTCGAGAAACTTTGCGGGGTGGTTGACCACAGCAGCTCGTCCAGCGTCAGTCGCCACCCGTACCTGCGCAGATTGACGCGCCCACCGACGAAGACAACACCTTCATGCTCGAGACGTTTGCGCTGCTCGGCATGCGGTTCGCTCCCGCGCGGAAACGAGATGCGCCCTTGCGAGTTGATGACGCGATGCCACGGCAGGCGCGCTGACGCTGGCGAGCGCCGCAGCGTATGGCCAACGAGCCGTGCCAGTCTCGGAAATCCGGCGCGCTCGGCAATCCATCCGTACGTCGCTACCTGCCCGCGCGGGATCTGGCGCACCGTGTCGAGGATGCGCTGGGCCATCGCCGCCGCCGACACAGTCAGCGTCACGCGGCCGCCGCGCCGACGACGACAGCAAAGGTGCCGTTGAACTCCACTGCCACGGCGCTCGACTGCTCGACGAAGCATTTCACGCCGATGCGCCCTCGACCGCGGCGCTCCAACGTACGAACCAGGCGTTCGAATTCGGCTGCATCGGGTGCAACCGCGCGAGCAGTGAAATCCCCCGTGACCGGTCGCAGGTAGTGGATCTGCGTGTCCTGGATGACGATCTCACCGGGCACTCCCGCGCGCTCGAGCTTCACCGACAGAAGCCCCCAGCCCGCGAGCACCGCCAGCGAAAAGAGACTGCCGCCGAAGGCCGTGCCCTTGTGATTGGAATTCGACCCCAGTGCGGCGGCCAGCACGACGGATTCTTCGTTCGCGGAGAGAACGCGCACGCCGATGTGCCGTGCGAGCGGGATGTCCGCGAGGATGCGCGCTTCGAGCCGTGGCCCCCCATCACCCGGGTCGCCGGTCATCGTTTACCTCTCCGCAGGCTGTTTTTCAGTGTTCCGTGGCATGGCGCAGCGCACCAACGCGGCTGATCTGTGACCCGCGCCCCGCTGCCTCCGCGGCATCGCCCCGACAATAGCGTAGCCTGCGGCCACAGCCATGACTCCCGAGCACGAAACTATCGTCGAGACCGCCATCGAACGGCGCAACCTGCTGTCGATGCTCGGGAACCTGTCGCTGTTTCGTGGGCTGGATGCCGCCACCCTCGCCGCGGTCGCGAGTGAAATCGAATGGTTCTCCCTGCCGGGTGGCGCGTGCCTGTTCGAAGCGGGCGAAGCCCCCGACGCGCTCTTCATCGTCATCAGCGGTTGCCTGGGTGCGTTCGCTCGCACGCCGGATGGCCACAGGCGCATCGTCGGGCGCATCGTCGGTGGCGAAACCGTCGGCGAAATGGCGTTGATCTCCGGCAAGCCGAGGACCGCCACCGTCGTCGCCCTGCGAGATACCGAGATCGGGCGCTTCTCGCGCAAAGCGTTCGAGACACTGCTGCTCGATCATCCGCAGGCGATGTACAGCATCGCTCAGCTCACCGTGCAACGGCTGGAGAGCTCGCAGAGTCAGCAGCGAGGCATGCGCGCGGTTCCCAAGACTTTTACGCTCGTGCCCTTCGACGCCAGTGTCGACGTCGAGGGCTTCGCCGCGAGGCTCGTCAAGGCGCTCAATCACACGGCGCGCAGTGAAGTCGTGTGGGGTGCGCGCGGGGCCACGCACACGAGTCACTGGTTCAACAACGTCGAAGCGGCCAACGACTTCGTCATCTACGTCGCGGATCCCGAGGTCACTTCATGGAGCCGGCTGTGCCTGCGACAGGCGGACTCGCTCCTGCTCGTCACGCGTTCGGACGCCGAACCCGGGACCTGGCGGCTGCTGGATTCGCAGAACGAATCGCGAGCGACGCTGCAGCGTGCCGAGATCGTGCTGCTGCATGACGACGCCAAGGTGCAGAACACGGCCCATCGCTGGCTGACCCGTCATGCGGGCCTGGCGCACCATCATGTACGCGATGAACGAGATGTCGCTCGCCTTGCGCGCCTGCTGACAGGCAAGGGCGTGGGGCTCGTTCTCGCGGGCGGCGGCGCGCGCGGTTTCGCGCACATCGGCGCGCTCAAGGCGCTGCGCGAAGGCGGCGTCCCGATCGATGCCGTCGGCGGCACGAGCATGGGAGCAATCCTGGGCGCCGGTGTCGCGCTCGAGTGGACGCACGAGGAGCTCGTCGAACGTTTCCGGCGAACGTTCGTGGATACGAACCCACTTTCGGATTACACGCTCCCGCTGATGTCGCTGGTGTCCGGACGCAAGGTGACGCGGCTGCTGCGCCAGGAATTCGGCGAACTGGGAATCGAGGACCTGCCGTTGCCCTTCTATTGTGTTTCCTCGAATCTCACGAGCGGCCGGCTCGCGGTGCATCGAAGCGGTTCGCTGTGGCGCTGGTTGCGGGCCTCAGTGGCGATCCCCGGCGTGCTGCCGCCGATCTTTCACAAGGGCGAAGTGCACGTGGACGGCGGCGCGATGAACAACCTGCCGGTCGACGTGATGCGCGAAGTGGGCCGCGGGCCGGTGATTGGCGTGGACGTGGGTGCCGACCGCGCATTTACGACCGATTTCGACGACGTGGATGTACCCGGCCTCTGGAAAGCGATGAGCTGGTTCCGGGCGAAGAAGAAGCGCGTGAACATTTTCCAGATCCTGTTGCGCGCTGGCATGGTCAATAGCGCGGCCGCGACCCTGGCGCACCGGGAACAGACAGACCTGCTCCTCACCCCGCCCCTCGAAACGATCGACATGCTGAACTGGAAAGCCTTCGAGCGCGCCATCGAGATGGGTTACCGCTACACGCTCGAACGGCTTGAAAAGATGCCGCCCGGCGTCCTCGGTGGAAGTCTCCCGGTCGCGCACGGCTGGGGACGGTCCACTTAGCGGCGCGCCTGCCACCGTCGCCTACCACACTGGGACGAAATCCGCACGCGATCGGCGCGAACCGGGCTCGGTCGCACTATCGCAACGCCCCCCTTTGACAGGCTGTTGGCCGAAGAAGAAGATATTTCCCGGTTCAGAGGCCGATCCGATCAGGCTGAAGCAAGGCAACACATCGGGCGTGTTGCGTATTGCCAACACAATCAAACGCCACTTTTTTGGAGGGGGTCCTTCGGATGAACACTTCACTTTCACTCAGACGAGCCATCCGGCTCGCCATCGGGGGGGCCGTCGCTCTGGCAGCCGCACTCCCGGCGGCAACCGCGCTGGCCCAGGATGCCGACGAGGAAATCCTCGTCATCGGCTCGCGCATTCCCCGCAGCTCCGATTTCCAGAGTCCGTCTCCGGTGCTCAACGTCGATCGCGAAAGCATCGAGAAGTCCGGTTACGGCAACCTGCAACAGCTGATGGAGCGCATTCCGGCCAACGGCAACGGCGCGTTCTCGACGCGAGGCAACAACCAGGACTCCACCGCCAACGGTGCGGCATCCATCAGCCTGCGCGGCCTGGGTGCCGACGCCACGCTGGTGCTGGTCAACGGCCGCCGCGTCGCGGTCAGCCCGTTCGCGGAGAGCGTCACCACCAACTTCGTCGACATCAACGCGATCCCGGTCTCGGCGATCGAGCGCGTCGAAGTGCTGAAGGACGGCGCGTCCGCGGTGTATGGCTCCGATGCCGTCGCCGGCGTGATCAACATCGTCCTGCGCAACAATTTTGAAGGCCTCGAACTCTCCGGTGGCTACGGCAACACGACCGAGGGCGATTACGAGGAGACCAGCGGGTCTGCGATCTGGGGCATGGGTGGTGATGCCGGCAATGTCACCATGATCTTCGATTACTGGAAGAACACCCGTCTCGGCAACGTGGAACGCGGCAGCTTTGGCAGCGCGAACCAGAGTGCGCGCGGCGGCATGGACTTCCGCTCGTCGCGCGGCTATCCAGGCCGCTTCATCGTCAATGGCGTCACGCAACGCGATCCGGCCTGCCCGCAAGGCAGCATCGCGGGTCAAACCTGCCTCTACGACTACGGCCCGTGGAACCTGCTCATCCCGGAAGCCGAGCGCACCGGCCTCATGCTGCTGGGACACATGGATCTCGGCGCGGGCGTGCAACTCTTCACCGAGATCGCCGCGCAGCACAACAACTCTGCGGCGCAGGGTGCCCCGACCCCGCTGGATGAAACGGCCGGTCTGACCGTGCCGGCAAGTCATCCGAACAACCCGTTCGTGACGACCAACGACATCGTCGTCGGCCGTTATCGCACAGTGGATGCGGGCGCCCGCGAGTGGTCGATCTCAACCGACAATCTGCGCGGCATCTTCGGCCTGCGCGGCGAGTTCGGAAACTGGAACTGGGAAGTGGCCGCGCAGCGTGCCCGCAGCGAATCCGAGCAGACGGGTGACAAGTCGCAGGGCTGGGTCCGGACGGACTTCCTGCAGGTGGAAATCGATGCGGGCCGTTACAACCCGTTTGGTGGTGTGCAGAACCCCGCGTCGGTCATCGATGCCATCACGACCAACCTCGTGCGTCGCGGCAATGCCGATTTCACCATGTTTGACGCCCAGGTGTCCGGCGAGCTGTTCCAGCTCGGCGGGCGGCCGGTGCTCATGGCGGCCGGTATCGAGACTCGCGAGGAAAGCGTCTCGGACGTGCCCGACGACCAGTTCCAGCGCGGGCTGATCTTCGGTACGGAGTCGGTCTCGGCCGAGGCGGAGCGAGAGAGCCAGGCTGCGTTCGTCGAGTTCGCGGTGCCGATCATCGACGGCCTCGACCTGGAACTCGCGGCGCGCTACGACGACTACGACGACTTCGGCGACACGACGAACCCGAAGGTCGCCATCCGTTACGCACCGATCGAAATGCTGGCGTTCCGCGCGTCCTGGGGCACGGGCTTCCGTGCGCCGTCGCTGGCACAGATCGGCCTCGGGCCCTCACAGGAATCGCAGTTCTTCGTGGACGAAGCGGGCTGCGCGGACAACATCATCTACTGCGCGAACACGGACTACCTGATCGTGTTCTCGGGCAATCCGAACCTGCAGCCGGAAGAGTCGGAGACCTTCAACGTCGGCGTGGCGATCCAGCCCACGGACTCGATGGAGTTCACCGTCGACTACTGGGACATCACGCAAGAAGACAAGATCGACGAGGTGCCGTTCGGCTTCCTGCTCGACAACTTCTGCCAGACGCAGGTGAGCACGGTCTGTGTGCGCGGCGCACCGCTGCCGGGCGATACGCTGGGCCCACTGCAGCAGGTGAACTCCGGGTTCATCAACATCGGCGAGCAGTCGGCGACGGGCATCGACTTCGGCGGCTACTGGCGCTCGGACCTCGGCAACAACGCGCTCACGCTGGGCTTCAGCTACTCGCGCCTGCTGAACTTCGAGAAGGTGGAGCTGAACTCGGCGGCGGATGGTTTCGTGACTCGTGACCTGACGGGCGAGTACGAGTACCCCGAGGACCGCGCGACGCTGTCGGCGGACTTCGGCAACGAGCAGTGGGGTGTCTATACCAACATCAACTACGTCGGTCCGTTCGAGGACACGCCGGACGTCAACTTCGACGGCGTGCTGGACTTCGACCAGAACGACACCCGCGAGGTCAGCGACTACACGACCATCAACCTGCAGTTCCGTTACACCGGCATCGAGAACATGCGGTTCCTGCTCGGTATCGACAACGCTCTGGACGAGGATCCGCCCTTTGCGGCGGGCGACGGCGACACGGACCTGTACGGCTACGTACAGAGCATGCACACGCCGCGCGGGCGCTTCTGGAACGCGAAGGCAATCTTTACGTTCTGACGCCGCTTCGCAGGAGGCAATTCAAGGGGGCGCGCAAGCGCCCCCTTTTTTCAACTCTGTACGTCAAGGATTTCATCCTTGACACTATCCTTGCCACGAGCCTAGAGTGACTCTATGGCCCGAGTCACCGGCAAATTCCAGATCACTCTGCCCAAGCGCCTCGTCGATGCCTATGGCATCAAGGTCGGGGACGACGTTGAGTTGCTCGCAGCTGGTGAAAGGATAGCGATCGTACCGGCTCGCTCAGCCACGGCGCCCCTGTCGACCCAGGAGCGCCTGCGTCTCTTCGACGAGGCGACGCGGCGTCGGCACGCCCGAGAGCGCAAGGGCCCACGCCTGGCTGCGGCCAGGGATCGCGGTTGGAAAAGAGACCAGCTCTACAAACGTGCCCGCTCTCGTTGATACCAATATCCTGGTATACCGGTACGACTACCGGTTCCCCACGAAACAGGCTCGCGCCGAACAACTCCTGCGCCAGGGAATTGCCGAGAGCTCCGTCGCGGTACCGCACCAGGCACTGGTCGAGTTCATAGCCGCGGTGACGCGTCCGATCGCCGGCAAGTCCTTGCTGGCGGCGGAGGATGCACATCGCGAAGTAGAAGACATGCTCACGCAGTTCCGTGTTGTGTATCCGACGGAGACCACGGTGCGTACGGCCCTCAGAGGTGCGGCGCTTTACCGCCTGTCCTGGTTTGACGCTCACCTGTGGGCGTATGCAGACGAGCACGGATTCGACACGCTCTGGTCGGAAGACTTCGAGGACGGGCGACTGTATGGGCGCGTTCGCGCGCGTGATCCATTTCGGCAGGCAGTTCATGACCGCTGACCGCAGAGACCGGACGCTGCGCACGGATCCCGCCCAGGCGCTGCTGGCCTCTAGGTGGATCCCCCTGCGAGCGCACCGGGCTTGCGTTGAATTTCACTCCGCGACGTTCGCGGACTCGATCTCGACGCGCAGACCGCGCAACGCTTCCGGATTGGCAACCGGTCCGAGGTTGGTCGGCAACTGCCCGACTTGTCCAGGCCCGATCGCTTCGCGGCCCGTGCTGACGCGCACCGGGCCCTGCACCATTCGTCCGTTCGGGTCGAACAATGCCGCTGCGATCGTCACGCCATTCAGCGCGACGGGCGCGGCGTTCTGTACCAGCAGCCACACGCGACCCTGGTTGTCGAGACGCGGCTCAACACGTACGTACTTGGCGGGATTGCGCGGCAGATCCATCAGCGCCAGCTCGCGTGCCGAGGCCTTGCCCACGTCGGAGTTCGATCCCGCAGCCATCTGGAAATACTCGGCCGCCTTGTTGATGTCACCATTGTCCTTGGCAATCTGTCCGAGGTAGTAAGCGCCGACCGCCGTCGGAAGCAGCTGCATGCTTCTTTCGAGATGCTGCTGCGCCTCGCGCTTGTCATTGAGCTGCAGGCGCGCGATGCCACTCTGGACGTGCGGCTTGAAATAGTCCGGATTGCGGCGCAACGCCTCGTCGTAGAAACCCAACGCCTCGCGGAAGTTCTTGCGCGACAGCTCCGCATCGCCGCTCAACTCGTAGAACTTCGCCTCGCGCGGTTCCATGCGCCGCGCCTCGTCTGCGCGCGTCAGCGCCGTCTGTACGTCCTTCTTGCGCAGCGCCTCGACACCCTCGTCGTATTTTTTGTACGCAGGCTCCATCTTTCGTAACGACGCGAGGCTCTGTTGATAGCGTTCGCGACCGTAGTCGCCACCCCGGCCCAGCTCAGCGGCTTTCTGAGTGTTCTTCTCGACGCGCTCCACGGATGGCGGATGACTCGCAAACAACCCTTCGAGCCAGCCCGGGCGCTTGCCTTCCGAAAGCTTCACAAATGTCTTCTGCAGATCGATTGCAGCGTTCGGGTCGTAACCCGCTTCCTTCATGTACTGCATGCCATACGCGTCGGACTCGAGCTCGGCCTCGCGCCCGTAACGCGTCGCGATGAGATTCGCGCCCAACATGCCTGCGCCGACGATCAGGTTCGCGTAGTCGTTGTCGCGCACTCCGATCTGCAGCGCGAGCATCGCGCCCTGGAGCAACATGCCGCGCTCCATGCTCTTCGCGCCATGGCGCGCGGCCGAGTGCACGATTTCGTGTCCGAGCACCGCTGCGAGTTCGGCTTCGCTGTTGAGCTGCGTCAGGAGACCGCGGTTGACGGCAATCTTGCCGCCCGGCAGCGCCCACGCGTTCGGCACGGAGTTGTTGATCACCTCGAATTCATACGGCAGCTGTCGATCCGACACTTTCGCGAGCCGATTGCCGACCTCGCTCACGTAGGCGGTGAGAGCGGGATCCACGGTGAAGTCGCCGCCCTGCATCTGGCGCGACGGCGCGTATTGCTGCTCGCCGATCTGGACTTCCTGGCCTTCGGAAACGAATTGCACTTCCTTCTTGCCGGTGACCGGATTGACGCCACAGGCCGTCAGCAGGACGGCCAGGACGAGAGCGGCACAGGTACGCAGCTGCATGGCTCGATCCTCAAGGAACTGGTTTTTCAGACCGTTGTTTTTGACTCTGGGGGCGCAGGCATGTTCATCCTCTCCCCGGCTGCGTGCAATGGTTACACGCGCGGGCGGGCGGTTGCGGTAGGCTGGTTCCGGGTTGAAATCACGGCCAGGAGTCCGGTTGAACGCCTCCCCCGCTAACGAACCCACCCCTGGCTGGCAGTTCGCCATTGACCGAGGGGGCACGTTCACGGATGTCGTCGCCCGCTCACCCGGCGGGGAGCGCATCGCATTGAAACTGCTGTCGGAAGACCCGGCTCACTATCCGGACGCGGCGGTCGAGGGCATCCGTCGAATCCTGCGATCGCGGGCGGGCGATGCACCGGCCGGCGATGTACCGGCCGATGTACCGACAATAGAGCACGTGCGCATGGGCACGACCGTTGCAACCAATGCCCTGCTCGAGCGCAAAGGCGAACCCACGGCTCTCGTAATCACCGCCGGCTTCGCGGATGCGCTTCGAATCGGCTACCAGAACCGGCCGCACCTCTTCGTTCGCCACATCCAGTTGCCGGAACTCCTCTATTCGCGCGTCCTGGAAGTCGACGAGCGGGTGGACTCGATGGGCCAGGTGTTGCAGCCGCTGGATCCGGCGCCACTTCGCACCGGCCTCGCAGAATTGCGCGCGGCCGGACTACGCAGTGTCGCCATCGCGTTCATGCACGGCTACCGCTACCCCGCGCACGAGCAGCAGGCTCTCGCGATCGCTCGCGAACTCGGGTTCGAACAAGTGTCGGCTTCGCACGAGGTGGCGCCCCTGATCCGGCTCGTGTCGCGTGGCGATACAACCGTCGTCGACGCCTATCTGTCGCCGCTGCTTGCGCGTTACGTCGCTGGGGTTCGGGCAGAGCTCTCGCGCGACTACGGCAAAGTGCCGCTGTACTTCATGCAGAGCAACGGTGGCCTTACGTCCGCGGACGAGTTCCGCGGCATGAACAGTATCCTGTCGGGCCCCGCCGGCGGCCTCGTCGGCATGGCGAAGACGGCAACCGCTGCGGGTTTCGACCGGCTGATCGGCTTCGATATGGGCGGCACTTCCACGGACGTTGCTCTGTACGACGGCGCCTATCCGCGGCGATTCGACAGCCTCGTCGCCGGTGTGCGGCTGAACGTGCCGATGATGAACATCCACACGGTGGCTGCCGGCGGCGGATCGATACTGAAGTTCGATTCGGGACGCTTCCGCGTCGGCCCCGACTCGGCGGCTGCCAACCCCGGTCCGGCGTGCTATCGGCGAGGCGGACCGCTCGCGATCACCGATGCGAACGTGCTGCTCGGGCGCATTCAGCCGAAATTTTTTCCGTCGTGCTTCGGGCCCGATGGCAACGCACCGCTCGACGTCGATATCGTGCGCACGCGGTTCGCCGAGATGGCCCGCGCAGTCGCCGACGAGAGCGGTCGCGAACTCGCGCCGGAGGAAGTCGCCGAAGGATTTCTGCAGGTGGCCGTGGCAACGATGGCCAACGCGATCAAGCACGTTTCCATCCGGCAGGGACACGACGCCAGCGACTTCACGCTGTTCTGCTTCGGCGGCGCCGCCGGCCAGCACGCGTGCCTCGTGGCCGAAGCGCTCGGAATCGAGCAGGTCCTGATTCATCCGCTCGCCAGCGTCCTGTCCGCGCACGGCATCGGGCTCGCGGAGCTGCGCGAGCTGAGACGCATGACGATCGAGGCACCGCTCGCGCCTCCAATTCTGCTGCGCCTGGAAAACGACCTGCGCAATGTCGAGAAAGATGCGCGCGCGACACTGGTCCGGCAGGGTTGCGCGCCAGAGTCCGTTCAAGTGCAGAAAACGGTCGAGCTGCGCACAGCGGGCAGCGATTCGCCGATCGCCGTGCCGTGGGGCTCGTTCGAACACATGCGGCTTTCGTTCGACATGGAGTATCGACGACGTTTCGGTTTTGTCATGCCGAACGCGCAGGTCATTGTCGCTTCGCTTGGCGTCGAGGCGGTCGTTTCGATGAATGACCCCAGGAGTCCTCACAGCCCTTCGCGCACTCCCGCGAAACGCACGGGAATGCAAGTGACTCCGGCTCCGGCATCCGAGTTCATGCGCGTTCGCTTCCGCAACCAGTGGGTGAACGCGCCGGTACATCGGCGCGAGCAGCTGCGAGCGACGGAGAGCGTTGCCGGCCCTGCGCTGATCGTGGACCCCAACTCGACCGTCGTCGTCGAACCCGGTTGGAGCGCCCGGCTTTTGCCCGAAGGCGAGCTGCTGCTTCACACCAATGTGGGTGCCGAGCGCGCCAGCGCTGGCGGCGCGGCTGCAGCCGGCGAAGCCGGTGTGCGCTCCTCTCCGGCGGCTCAGCCTGCCGATCCCGTGCTGCTCGAAGTGTTCAACAACCTGTTCATGCACATCGCCGAACAGATGGGCGCCGTGCTCCAGCAGACGGCTTCTTCCGTGAACATCAAGGAGCGACTGGATTTCTCGTGCGCGTTGTTCGATGCCTACGGTGGCTTGATCGCGAACGCGCCACACATGCCGGTGCACCTCGGGTCCATGGGCGCAAGTGTCCAGGCGATCCTGCAGGCGAACGGTTCGAAGATGCGTCGCGGCGACGTGTTCATGCTCAACGCACCCTACGATGGCGGCACACACCTGCCCGACATCACGGTCGTCACGCCCGCGTTCATGGTCGGCGAGACCGCGCCGCGCTTCTTCCTTGCTTCGCGGGCGCACCACGCGGACATCGGTGGAATCACGCCGGGCTCGATGCCCCCGCACAGCAGGCATGTCGACGAAGAAGGCGTGTTGTTCCAGAACGTCCTGCTGGTCGCCGCGGGGCAGTTCCAGGAAAGGGAGCTGCGGGCTCGACTCACCGCCGGGCGCTGGCCCGCACGCAACCCGGACCAGAACGTGGCCGATCTCAAGGCGCAGATTGCGGCCAACGAACGGGGGCTCACCGAGCTGCAGCGAATGATCGAGCGACATGGACGCTCGCGGGTCGAGAGCTACATGCGCCACGTCCAGGACAATGCCGAGGAGTGCGTGCGCCGGGTCATCGGCAAGCTCGGCAGCGGCAGCTTCCGCTACGAAATGGATAACGGCCAGGTCATCGCCCTGCGGGTCGACGTCGACACGCAGCGGCGCGCCGCGCGAATCGATTTCACGGGCACGTCGGAACAGTCGGAAAACAACTTCAACGCGCCACTGGCGGTGTGTCGCGCGGCCGTGCTTTACGTGTTCCGTACCCTGGTCGAGGAAGAGATTCCGCTGAACGAGGGCTGCCTCAAGCCGCTCGAGATCCATGTGCCCGAGGGGTGCCTGCTCAATCCGCGTCACCCGGCCGCCGTCGTAGCCGGCAACGTCGAAACGTCGCAGTGCATCGTGGATGCGCTTTACGGCGCATTGAACGCACTCGCGGCTTCGCAGGGAACGATGAACAACTTCACGTTCGGCAACGAGCGCCACCAGTACTACGAGACGATCGCGGGTGGCTCAGGCGCGGGACCCGGTTTCCCGGGCGCGTCCGCGGTCCAGACGCACATGACCAACTCGCGGCTCACGGATCCGGAGATCCTCGAGCTGCGCTACCCGGTGCTGCTGCGCGAGTTTCGCGTGCGCAAAGGCTCGGGCGGTGCGGGCCGGTACGCGGGCGGCGACGGGACCGTGCGCCGAGTGCAGTTCCGCGAACCCATGACAGCGTCGATTCTCGCCAATCATCGCCGCATCGCTCCCTTCGGGCTCGAAGGCGGAGCGCCGGGTTCGCTCGGACGCAATCGTGTGTTTCGCAAGAACGGCACGGTCGAGGAACTGAGCGGCACACAAAGCGTTGAAGTCGGAACGGGTGACGAGTTCCTGATCGAGACGCCGGGCGGTGGCGGATGGGGCCGACGCCAATGACCCATAGCACGCCGCGCGTGCTCCGTTACTACCGCAAGCTTTCCGGTTGGCCGGGAGGCCGCTGGCTGTTTGCACGCGTGATCTGTTTCACCGCGCCCTACTTCGCAACCATCCGCCCGCGCTTTCGCGAACTGCGGCCGGGGCTGGTGCAGGTGTCGATGCGCAAGCGCCGCGCCGTGCAAAACCACATCGGCACCGTGCACGCGATCGCAATGGCGAATCTCTGCGAGCTTGCCTGCGGCATGCTCATGGAGGCGACGCTGCCGGCCAACATGCGCTGGATTCCACGCGGCATGACCATCGAGTACCTGAAGAAGGCGACGATGGGTGTCACCGCGACGGCGCGCCTCGACAAGACGTCATGGGCCGAGACGGAGAACGTGGGCATTCCCGTGAGCGTGATGGACGACAAGGGCGTTGAAGTCGTCCGCGCGGTGATCACGATGTACGTGTCGTTGAAGCTAGCCGGACATTCAACACCGTAGACCGCCCTCTCGGTGGACGCGCGCCTCAAGCTGCCCTGCGCTGAATGACGCGCGGAGCAGACGAGGCGACAACAGAAATTTGACAGAGTGGTGATTTTTTTTGCCGTTTTTCGTTTCTCATTCGTCTAAAGGCGATTGCCCTGTGTGTCTGGATTTCACCGACGACGGCGTCGGCAATACGGGACATACGGTCACCTGCAAGGAGGTTGGGTCATGCCTACGACGAATGGCGGCACAGTGGACACCTTTGAGCGTACGTCCTTGGGAGCTGTTGGTCTGGGGCGTATAGTTGAGCCCGTGGACCCAGCCTCCTTTGAACGCATCGAGTGCAACCCCGGCGTGATGCTCGGAAAGCCTGTCATTAAGGGCACTCGAATTACCGTAGAGCTCATCGTTCGCAAGCTGGCTGAGGGGGCTGACGAAGCGTATCTCCTGGATGAGTATCCCCATCTCGCTCGGGAAGACATACTCGCCGCCCTGCAGTATGCAGCCGAAGTCCTAGCGCAACTGAAGCCCTCCCGCTGATCGCCGCTCGCCGGTATCCATGCGGCTACTTGCAGACGAGAGCTGTGGACGACGGCTCGTCGCAGGCTTGCGAGCGCTTGGGCACGACGTGCGCGAACTGGATCAGGAAGAACTCGGCAGTCTGGACACTCGTGTGCTAGAGCTTTCCTGCACGGAGCGCCGCATCCTTCTAACTGAAGATAAGGACTTTGGCGAACTCGTATTCGCAAGCGGACTGCGCGCGGCCGGGGTCATTCTGGTTCGAGCGAAGATTGGCGTTCGCTCAGCACTCGTGCAGGAGGTGAACGCCTTGTTGGCTCAGGGTGGTGATCCGTTGCACGGCTGTTTCGTTGTCGTCGAGCCGGGACGCGTGCGCGTGGTCCCTGTCGGCACGTGGCGCTGACGATTGTACGGACTCTCGAAGTTCGGCAGACGATGCCCGGCAGTTACGGCAGCTCTTCCATCTCCTCCACGAGCGCCTGTCCCGCCGACTCCAGGCGGTTGATTGTCACTTGGCGCACGCGGCTGCCCGCTGCCTGGTGCGAGATGAGATACGAATGAAACTCGCCGGCGCGCGCGGCGGCGAACCCGAACAGGATGTTGAGCGTGCCGTCGTTTTCCGCGTTGATGCGCTGGTCGCACACCACGAGATAGGCATCCTCGGGCGAGCGACCGACGAACGCGCCGTCGCGGTCGAGCTCCGCGAGAAATGTATCGATCTGCTCGAAAACGCGCAGCCAGAGCGCAGGTCCATTGGTCTCGAAAACCACCCATCGCGTGCCGCGCTCGATGCTGTCCACGATGAACAGCGCGAGCCGCCGTGCCGCCAGGTACTTCCAGTCCGACGCGCCACTGCTCGGCCCTGCGAGCGTGCGTGCACTGGGCGCCACACGCGAGACTGATCGCACGGCTTGCAGCACATTGATGCCGAGCTGCATGAGCCGGAGGCGCATCGGCTCCGCGACGGTCAATTCCGGCCGATAGCCCGGCCGGAGGATGGGCTCCTCGCCTTGTATCGCGCTCCAGACCGGCCACGACTCGTCAGCGCGCGCCAGCATCCCGGCTACGGCACCGCAGGGTGCGAACTGCTCGAAGCGGCCGCGCAACCGGTCGTAGCTGAGCAGGCGCGGGAAGTACATCAGCGCGTTCTCGCTGCGGAACGGCCATTCGCGCAGCCCCTCCACGGCTTCCATCGCGGTCTTCCACGTCGCCGGCGGATCCACGATCAGCATCGCGCGGCGGTCCCGGCACAGGCGACCGGCGACCAGCAGCGTGCTCGCGCCGACGTCCGTTTCGCGAGCCAGTGGCGGGATGCACAGGAAGTTGAACGTCTCGACTTCGCCGAGGGCAAACAGGCCGGTTGCACGACGCGCCGAACCGATGACGTCGTAGTCGGTGATCGGCGCCCCGTCATCACCATCGGGCAGCGACTGCACGTACCCCACGGTGCCGCGACCGTCGTGCCTCAGTGTGCGGTCCGGGCGAACGGTCGGTACAGGCCCCTCCATGCGTGCCAGCGTGGAATCCAGCACTGCCTGCGGAACGTAGCGCGGATTCTCGGGATTGATGCTGAGGCGACGGAAGATTTCCTGGTCTTCGACATGTTCGGATCCCGGGGCACGCACCCGCTGCAGCACCAGGTTGAAGGCGTCCTCTTCATTGTCGCCGATGCCGTCGTAGTCGACGGAGGCGCGCAAGTACTCGCGCGTACCGAAGGCCAACGCCTCGAGCTTGAGCCGCTGGCGCCCGGCAGGCAGTTCGAGTGTTGGAGGGCGGGCCCCGTTGACGACGCGGACGATCAATGCCTGCTTGCCACCGTTGTCGAAGAACTGCTCGACGGCATAGCTCAGCGTGCTCGGTTGCCAGAGGCCGCCGAAGATCGCCTGGAAGTCAGCGAAGCTGCCGATGCGGACGGCCCGGCTGACGGGTCCGCGAAGGGTTCTTCCGATGAAGGCGGTGACGCTGGTGGGCGCCCGTGGGATGGCTTGTTCTGGACCTGAGCTCGCTGCGACTTGTATCCCGGTGGTGAGGCGCTCAGCCACGGGCCATCCTCAACTTTGTTGTGGCCGGAATGTAGCACAGCGCGAACGCGGAGTGCGGTGACGGCGAGTGCGCCACTGCCATTCGTCAGTTCACTTTTGGCGATGCAGGCGGCACGCTCGCTGGATGCATCGCATTTCCGGCCGATGGCGACTCGGGTTTGCACTGGCACTCACCACTGCCGTCGCCTGGGGAGTGCTGCCGATCGCACTAAAGATCGCCCTGGCCGCCCTCGATGCCTACACCATCACCTGGTATCGCTTTGCGGTAGCAGGTGTCGTGCTGGCTGCGTTGCTCGCGATCGCGCGCCACTTGCCGGATTTCAGCGTGCTCGGGCGCCAGGGATGGACGTTGCTCGCGATCGCGATCGGTGGATTGATCGGCAACTACCTCTTGTACCTCGTGGCACTCGAGCACGCTTCCCCGACCATCAACCAGACGGTCATCCAGCTCGCGCCCATTTTTCTGCTGATCGGTGCGCTGTTGATCTTCAAGGAGCGTTTCTCACGCTGGCAGTGGCTGGGGCTGTTCATCCTGGTGCCCGGGCTCGTGCTCTTCTTCAACGAGCGTTTGCCTGAGTTGCTGCACTACCGCGCAGGGTTGGGTCTCGGGGTGGCGTTGCTGGTGATCTCGTCCATCGTTTGGGCCGCCTACGCACTCGCGCAGAAGCGCTTGATGGAGAAGCTAAGTTCCCAGCAGATCCTATTGCTTCTCTATGTCGGTGGAATCCCGCTCCTCCTTCCCTGGAGCGATCCCGGCTCGATTCGTGACGTCGAGCCCATGCAGGTGTGGGTCCTCGCCTTCTGCTGTGCCAACACATTGATTGGATACGGCGCATTCGCCGAAGCACTCGAGCACTGGGAGGTCTCGCGCGTGGGTGCAGTGCTGGCGACAGCGCCCCTTTTCACGCTCGGTGGCATGTGGGTCGCCGCGCAATGGCTGCCGGCCGGCCTGCTTGCTCCCGAGGAGCTAAATGCCCTAAGTGTCGGGGGCGCCTTGATGGTGGTTGCCGGCTCCGCGCTTTGCGCGTTCGGCCAGAACGCCCCGCGCGACGAGGTCGAAAGCGCTGCTCCTTAGCAACCGCCGACTGGCTGCTGCCTGACCGTTGTTACCCGCCGTGTTCCGCCGGCTTCAAAACGGCCCCGTGATCTCGTACGTGACTCCGCCTTCGTGCTGCCCAGTGGCGCCGCGCTGCGAGCTGAAGTAGAGCCGCTTGCCGTCGGGGGTGAAGCTGGGGCCGGCGACCTCGGAATGTGGGTGGTTGAGCACCTGCACGATGGGAGTCGCAAGGCCTTCGCTGTTCACAGCAACGATCTGCATATCCCCGTCATCCTCAGCGACCAGCACCTCGCCCGCGGCGGCCCCGATCACGTTATCGACACCCGTGAGCACCGGATTCATGCGTGCGCGGCCGTCGTATAGGACTTGCACCGCCTGGCGGACGGGATCGTAGCTCCAGACGCGCCAGTCGCCCTTGGTCGTGAAATAAACGCGCTCGTGGCCAAACCAGCAGCCCTCCCCTCCGCGAAACACAGTGCTGTCGGGGACCTGGTATCGCGTCGGCTCGGTCCGGCCGGAAGGATCGCGGATCGGGTGCCACGTGACGTGGCCGCTTTCGTCGACGATGCGAGCGACCTCCAGCTGGCCGGTACCCAGGTCGAGGCGGCCACCCGAGGCACGACGCGCTGGCGTGAAGCGATACCAGCGTCCGTCCGGCAGATCCTCGGTGAGATACAGGTGTCCGCGCTTCAGATCGATGGCGACGGCTTCATGCACGAACGCGCCGAGTGCCGGCCAAGCCCGAGCCGGCTGCGTGCCCAGCGGATCGCATTCCCACACCAGCCCGCTGGGGTGTTCCTCGCAGGACAGCCACGTGCGCCAGGGCGTCGCCCCGCCGGCACAGTTGAAAGTCGTTTTATCGAGGATCGAATAGGCATCGACGATCTTGCCGTCCGCGGCGAAGCGCAGCGCGCTGACGCCGCCCTTGCCGTTGGCCATCTCGGAATTGGAAACGTAGACCCATCCGCCGCGTGGTGTGGGGAACGCCGCGCCCCCGTCCGGTGCCGGGTGCCAGGCAAACGGCTTGCCCTCGACCGGTGGCACACCCGAGCGCGCGACGATGCGCGACGCAAAGCCACGCGGGAGCAAGACGCCGTTTTCGTCCGGCCCTTCAAGCGGGCCGACATTCATGAGCGACGCGTGCCTGCGCGCAGCCGACCAGCTCGGGACGCAGATGGCCGCACCGGCGGCAGCGAGGCCGAGAGCCAGGAGTTGGCGACGGCCGAGCGCCGCCGGGGTCTGGATGTGCGGTTTCGATCGGACGGCAGGCATGCGTCAGCGGCGAGCCGGGTGCCAGAGACGAACGTTCTTTGACTTGAGGAACGGGATCAGCACCATGCCCGCGATAAAGCCGCCAATGTGCGCGCGGAAAGCAACGCCACCGCCGCCGGCGGATTGCGTCAGCAGGTTGCTGAACAGTTGTATTCCGAACCAGAGCGCCAGCACCCATAGCGCGGGCAATCGCACGGTCTGCATGATGAAGCCGAGGGGGATGAGCACCAGCACGCGCGCATGCGGATAGAGCAGCATGTACGCGCCGAGCACGCCTGAGATAGCTCCGCTCGCGCCGATCATGGGTACTGTCGAGCCTGGCTCCGGCAATGCCTGCGCGAATACGGCAGCGACGCCACACAGCAGATAGAAGATCACGAAGCGCACGTGTCCCATGCTGTCTTCGACGTTGTCGCCGAAGATGTAGAGGAAAAGCATGTTGCCGATCAGGTGCCAGAAGCCGCCGTGAAGGAACATCGAAGTAAACACGGACGTCCACGGGCCGACCAGCTCGATTTCCGGCGGCAACCGGGCGTCCTGCAACAGCACCTTCGGTATCACACCCAGCGCATACACGATGGCCTGGCCGCGCTCGCCCAGGGTCATTTGCCAGAGGAACACGAGCACGCACAAACCGACGAGCGCGTAGGTCACGATCGGTCGGATGCTCGAGGGATTGTCGTCGCGAAGGGGAATCACGAACGCCGGTCCACCGCTGCAGCGTCGGACTTACCCGCGCGTTCGCCGGGGCTGCGTTCCAGTCGCCGCTGCTCATGCTCGTGCAGCGCTTCGCGCTCGACGCGCCGGCGCCGCTCGATCTCCTCGAGCATGATCTTGAGCCACTCCGTCATCACGACCCCGGGAAACGACCAGGCGGGAACGCCAGCCCGGGTGGGAGTATACGGAAACCGGCACTGCGTGGGCGCGGTGACGATCTTCAGGCAGCCAGCGATCCGGCCGGCGCGATGGCACCGGAGATGGTTCGGCCGTAAAGCGTGGCGAGCTTGTGGGCCATTTCGCGCGCGGACCAGGTCGCCGCGTAGGCGGCCGCTTCTTCGCCCAGCCGCTGGCGGGCCGCGAAATCCTGCAGCAGTTGCGCAAGGATGCGCGCAAAGGTGTCCTCGTCATCCGGCGCGATCGCGCACCCGCGAGCGGGACCCAGCACCTCGCGCGTGCCCATGTGTGCAGTCGAGACGACGGGAACGCCCTGCGCCATCGCTTCCAGCAGCACGAGCCCTTGCGTTTCCGTGCGCGACGCGAAGGCGAACACGTCCCCGGCGCGGTAGCAATCGAGCAGCTCGCGTTCGCGCTTGAGATAACCGACGAAGTGAGTCGATTGACCGATCCCGAGTTGTGCCGCGAGCCGGCGACAGTGTGCGAGAGCCGGCCCTTCGCCTGCCACCAGCAACACGGCACGCGGCAGCTGCTCGTACACACGGCGAAAGACGTGGAGCAGGAACTCCACGTTTTTCTCGAAGGCAATGCGTCCGACATGCACGACCACCGGCGCGTCCGGAGCAATGCCCAGGCGGCGCCGGAAGGCGTCGCCGTCGCCGCGATCGAACCGGTCCTCCTCTAGTCCCGTCGGCACCACGACGATCGGTGTCGTCACCCCGTATGCTTCCAACGCTTCCTTCATCGGGTGCGACGGCGCGACCAGGGCGTCCACGCGGTTTCCCTGTGAGCACGTGAAACGGCGTGCGGCAAAGCGCATCAGGCCGCGCGGCACGAACGGGACGTAATGATGCAGATACTCTTCGAAGTAGGTGTGATACGTCTCGACGACCGGAATCGACAAGCGGCGCGCAAGCTCGAGCCCCGCGTAGTGCGCGACGAACGGTGTCTGCACGTGGACGACATCGAAGCTTCGCTGCTTCAGGCGCGGCAGCAACTGGCGAATGGCCGCACGTCGCATGAGCCGGTCTTCCGGGTCGCGTGGCACGGGCAGCGACGGGACGCGGTGTATGGTCGGATCGCGCGCCGGATCGGGCGCGGCGGTTGACCCTGCCGCCGCTGGATAATCGGGTGCGATGAGCTCGCTGGTATGGCCCAGCCGCTCGAGATCGCGCCGGAAGGTCTGGATCGAGGTCGAGACGCCGTTGATCCGCGGAAACGACACGTCCGAGATCATCAGGATGCGCACGGTCTTGCTTCCCGCGTGGCAAAATCCGGCGCAGGCTAATGCGGCTGCATGACAGCATCGTGACGGAGAACGCATGAAGAACGACGACCCCCTGCTGGCCGGGCTGCGTGCCCGGGCACAAGCGATCCCGATCGGCGAGCCCGAACGGCGCGAGTGGGAACGCCAGTTCAACCTCATCCCGGCGGTGCGGCACTTCGAAACGAAGCTCGACCTGGCTGACCCCGCACTGGTGCGCGTCGCGCTGGAGAAGGTCGAGGAACATCACCTCGGCGGTTTGCGGTTGCGCGCGGTGAATGGCGCGGTGATGGCGGGGCTGTTCGATTGCGCGCTGGGCGTGGCGGGTGTGCTGCAGCTCGTCGGCAAGCGCGCGGGAACCTGCGAACTCTCGATGAAGTTCATGCGCGCGGCGTTCGATGCACCGCTCGAAGTCTACGCGGCGTGCGTGAAACGCACGGACAACCTGGCGTTCGTGGAAAGCGAGCTCTACTCGGACGGCAAGCTCTGCGCGCTCGCAACCGGCCTGGTCGCGGTCGCAACGAACAAGGGAACGGAAGAGGCGTTCTGGTAGCAGTAGTAGCCCGCAACGGTCACGCCGCAGGCTATTGGTTCGCGCTCTTCGGCGGGTTCACGATCGGATCGAGCGTCGTCACGGCCATCGGGTGATAGCCCGGACGCGCTTCGGCGTAGATCTGCTTCGCGACCGGCGGACCCCAGCTCTGCTTCATCAGGTCTTCGTAGAGCGGCTTGATCAGCTTGCGGCGGCCGATCGTCACCAGGTACTCGCGCAGCCGCGGCATCGCCGGCTGGTAGTGGTTGCGGATCGCAACCCGCAGCCAGCTGTGTGCAATCTCGCTGTTGCCCGCACGCGTGAAGCCGAACGCCTTGTCGACTTCTGCCATCTGCTGCGGCGTGAGTTGCTTCGGCAGGTTGTCGATGAAGTGCAGCCACTCCTGCGTCGTCCATTCCGACGTCTTCAGCTGCGCGGCCGGCGTCTTGCCTGCGAGCCACGCGGAACGCTGCTCGTCGACCTTTGCCAGCGCGTCGGACCCAGGGATGACCGCATCTTTCGGAAGACCCGGCTGGGTCACCCACTCCTGCAGCCTGGCCGTGCTCACTTCGGATTCGCCGCGCAGTAGCCGCGTGCGAATGAACTCGAGGACGTCCGCCGTCGTGATGCTCTGGAACGCGAAACGATCGAAGTACTCGCGCAGGAAAGCGTCGAACCGCTGGCGGCCGACCTTCGATTCGAGATAGCGCAGGAACAGGAAGCCCTTCTCGTACGGCACTTGCGAGAAGCCGTCGTTGTCCGGATCCAGCTTGCGCAGATCGATGGCGAGGATGCGCCCGGATTCCGGCAGGTTCGCGAAATCCTCCTCCAGCGACTGCACGCCAAGCGATTCCTCCATCGCCAGGCGCCGCTTGCCATAGAGCGCATCGACGATGCGCCGCTCGAGGAAGGTCGTGAACCCTTCGTTGAGCCAGAAATCCCGCCAGGTCGCATTCGTCACCAGATTGCCCGACCACGAATGCGCGAGCTCGTGCGCGATGAGCGACGTGAGACTGCGATCCCCGGCGATCGCGGTGGGCGTGATGAACGAGAGGCGCGGGTTCTCCATGCCACCGAAAGGGAAGCTCGGCGGCAGGATCAGCAACTCGTAGCGCTCCCAGCGATACGGCCCGAACAGCTTCTCGCCGACTTCGAGCATCTTCTCGGTATCGGCGAATTCTTTCGTGGCCGCATCCGACACGGAAGGCTCGGCCCACACGCCGGTCCGCGGCCCGGTGGGCCGGAAAACAAGGTCACCGACCCCCAGTGCCATCAGGTACGACGGAATGGCCTGCTTCATCTCGAAGCGCTGGTCCGGTGCCACGTTCGTACCGATTCGTGACGCGCTCATCACGGCCGTCATTTTCGGCGGCACCCTGATTTTCGCGGCGTAGGTGAACCGGACGGAGGGCGAATCCTGGAGCGGAATCCAGCTGCGTGCGTGAATCGCCTGCGACTGCGAATAGAGGAATGGGTGCTTGCGGCCTGCGGTCTGGCGCGGCTCGACCCATTGCAGGCCCGAAGCAGACGGCTGCGTCCGGTAGGCAACTCTCACCGTGAGCGTTTCACCACCACTCGCCGGAAGCTCGATACGCAGCGGACTGCCAAGAATCCTGTCGCGAGTGCCGACCTGGAACTTCGCGGGCACGGCCTGGCCCTTGTTGTCGACGACGGCGACCGACTCAACGTCGATGTCGCGCGTGTCGAGAAAGAGCTCACGCACGCCTGCCTTGCGCTTGACGCGCAGATCGACCGTGCCGGTGAGCCGCTGCTGCGCGAAGTCCACGGCGAGGTCGAGGTCGAGATGCTCGACGCGAGCGTTGGCCGCATCCGCGTAGGAGTGTGGATCTTCGCGCGACGCAATCGAATGCGGCTGCGTGACTGCGCGTTGCTGTGCCGGCGACTCGACCGGTGTCGTCGCAGCGGCGGCGGGATCGTGCAGGGACGTCATGAGAAGCGCGCAAGACGAAAACGAGAACACTGCGCGCAGGGCGACGGATGCCATGAAACTACGGGCTGCCGCTATTTTCCGTTTCTACGGGCTGCCGCTATTTTCCATTTCTACGGGCTGCCGCCCTCTGGGGCGGATTGCTGTGCCGGCGGCGGCGAGCTGCCGGGAGTGCTCGTCGTAGCAGGAGTACCCGGCGCACCGGGATCGCGATCGGACAACAGCTCCTGGAATTTCTCCTCGTCGATGACGACCTGGCCATCCCAGTTCGAGCCCTCGGGCACGGTGTTCTGCACGAGACGCGCACCGACGATCTCTGCATCCATGCTGGCTTCCGGCAGCAGCATCGAGACCGGGATGGCGCGCGGCTCGCGCACCAGCGCCTCGAATCGCTCCCAGTCGAGCGTGACCTTCCGGTCCTGCAACGTCTTTTTCACCGACACCGACAGTGACTTGTCGAACAGCTTGCGATGGGACTTCTCCCAGTCGCGCTTGTCGTCTTCCAGCACGTCGTAAGCCTGCAGGAGCAGGTCATCGCCGAGCCGACCGAGCAGGTAGGGCTGGTTGACGACGCGCAGCCGGGTGCCGATCGGAACAGTTTCGAACAGCTGCTCGATGTCTTCCGGATACAGCCGGATGCAGCCATGGCTCGAGCGCATGCCCACGCCATACGGTTTGTTCGTTCCGTGCACGAGGTAGCTCGGCCAGCCGAGCGTGAAGGAGTGACGCCCGAGCGGATTGTCCGGACCCGGCGGCACGATCGGCGGGAGTTCCTCGCCGTTCTTGCGATGCTCATCGCGCACCGACACGGGCACGGTCCACGTCGGATCCTTCGTGCGACGCACGATCCTGGTCGAGCCCTCCGGCGTCGCCCAGCCTACTTTGCCGATGCCGATGGGATAGGTGATGACGACGTGCGGCTCGTTTTCTTTCCGTTTCGGGAAGTAGAAGAGGCGCATCGCAGGAATGTTGATGACGACGCCTTCATGCGGCGCGCTCGGCAGGATGAAGCGCGTGGGCAGCACGACTTCGCGACCGGCGCCCGGCAACCACGGATCGACACCGGGGTTGGCACGCACGATCTCCTCGTAACCGAGATTGAAGCGGCGGGCGATGTCGGGAAGCGTATCGTCCTCGCCCACGATGGTCTTCTGCATGACGCCGACCACGTCGTCCTTCGCCGGGTCGTACTCGAACCGGTGCGTGGCGATCGGCGGCAGGCCGATCGGCTCCTTCTCCGCCTTCTCGGCTTTGCGCTCCTCACCATCGCGGGTCCAGGGACCCGAGAACAGGGAGCACGCGGACAGCAGCGAGCCGGCCGCGACGAGGGTCGCGACGAATGTCGCCGTTTTGCGCCAGCTGCGGGAAACGTGAGAGGTCATCGGGGCGTGAATCCTGCCAGAGAAATGCGCCAGTAAAAAGTATCGCATTGGCCAGGGCCCGCGTGTGCCCTACGGAGGGGCCTTACATCAGGACAGGCCGGTCGGGCAGTTCGTTCGGCTCAGGTGAACCCGGCGGGAAGTGTCGTTCCATCAGGCGGGTGGCTCCCTCGATACCCGCCAGCGACCCGGTTTCGAAATCCCCGCGGGCGAAGTGGCGCTCCATTTCCCGGCACACCGCTTCCCACTCCTCCGCCGTCACTTTGCCGTTGAAGCCGCGGTCGGCAAGGATCTCCACGTCACGATCCGCGAGCAACACGTAGATCAGCACGCCATTGTCGAGTTCGGTGTCCCAGACACCCAGCCTTGCAAATACTTCCTCCGCGCGCGCGCGCGGCGTGATCCCGCGCCACAACCGCACGCCTTCAAGGCCGGTTTCCACGACGAAACGCAGCTCGGCGCCATGGCGTCTCTCGCATGCCTGGATGGCCTGCTCGAGTCGATCGAGCGTGCGTTTCGGGAACCGGCGACGGCCACCGATCCACGTCTGGAAGGCATGACGCGCGATTCGCAGCAGGCTCACCTACCAGCCTCCCGAGGCGCCGCCGCCTCCGAATCCGCCACCGCCCCCGCCGAAGCCGCCGCCCCCAAAACCACCTCCGCCGAACCCGCCCCTGCCTCCACCGAATCCACCGCTGGTTGTTATCCAGTCACCCCACCCTGACCTGCGACCGCGTCCGCCGCCAGACCACCCGCGCGGACCGCCGAATCCGCCAAGGACCAGGGCAGCGATGAAACCGATGATGCCGGCGGTCGCGGCGGCGCCGAGCAGATAGGTGAGAAACCAGGTGACGCCACCAGCCGCGCCGCCAGTTGCCAGCGCGCCGCCGAATCGGCCGAACAGCGTCCTGAACAGAGAGCCGGCGATGATCAGGCCAACGAGAAGGAAGGGCAGCAACTCGAAGAGACCCGTCTCGCGCTGCCACTGCCGTTGCGGCTCGGGCAACGGCTCGCCATCGATCACGCGCAGCATCTGGTCGACGCCCGCGTTGATCCCTTCGTAGTAATCGCCCTGCCGGAAACGCGGCACGATCGTTTCATCGATGATGCGCCGGCTGATCGCATCCGTCAGCGCGCCCTCGAGCCCGTATCCGACTTCGACGCGCAGCCGCCGGTCGTTCTTCGCGACGATGAGAATCGCGCCGTCGTCGACTCCCTTGCGCCCGAGCTTCCACGCGTCAGCGACGCGAATGCCGTACGCCGCGATGTCCTCGGGGTCCGTGGTCGGAACGATCAGGACGGCGACCTGGCTTCCCTTGCGTTCCTCGAACGCCCGCAACTTTTCGTCCAGCGTGGAACGCTGTTGCGGCGAGAGTGTGCTGGTGAGATCGGTAACACGCCCCTGGAGCGCAGGCACCGCTTCTTGCGCCAGGGCTCCCGTGAAGGAGCCCAACGCGAAGAAGAGCGCCGCGGCCGGGAAGAAAACCGTACGGGAGCGCCGGCGCGCGGGGGCTTGGCGCGCGCCGCCCCTTTCCGAGCGGAACGATAGAAACGTCGACACCGGGCGCCGGCCCAGCTTCCTGGCTGACCGCTATTGCGGGTCGGTGGCCGGCGGCGGCGGCTGCTTCTCGGCGGTGTCGCCCGGAGTTCCGAAATCCACAGTCGGCGCGGTAGAGATCGCGCGCTCGTTCTCGACGGTGAAGTTCGGCTTGGTGTCGAACCCGAAGAGATTGGCCGTCAGGTTGCTCGGAAAGGAACGCACCGTCGTGTTGTAGGTCCGCACGGCGTCGATGTACCGATTGCGTGCCACCGTGATCCGGTTCTCCACGCCTTCGAGCTGGCTCTGGAGGTCGCGGAAAGCGGCGATCGATCGCAGCTCCGGGTAGCGCTCCACGGTGACCAGCAGCCGCGACAGCGCGCTGGTCAGCTCGCCCTGGGCTTGCTGGAACTGCTGGAATTTCTGCGGATCCTCGAGGAGCTCGGGCGTTGCCTGGATGGAACCCGCACGAGCGCGTGCCTGCGTGACCGCCTCGAGCACGTCGCGTTCCTGCGCCGCTGCGCCCTTCACCGTGTTCACCAGGTTGGGTACGAGGTCCGAGCGCCGCTGGTACTGGTTGACGACCTCGGACCAGGCCGCCGTGATCTGCTCGTCCTGCGACTGGAGGTCGTTGTAACCACAGCCGCCAAGCGCCAGCGCTGCCGCCAGTAGCCCCAAAACCACGCCTTTCCGCTGAAGAATGTTCATTCCGAACCTCCAAGGAGGTAAGCAATATATGGGAGCCCGCTGCTCTTAGATCGGGCCCCGGGAAAGTAGACCAGAGTTTAGTCGGCCTCGGGCGGCGCAGCCTTCCCGAGCCGACACATTGCCGAGTCTTCGAGAAACTTTCCCGGGTGATGTCTCACCAGATTTCCACCCGCTCCGCGGGTGGACGGTACAGCTTGTCACCGGGTTTCAGGTCGAACACGCGATAGAACTCCGCAATATTCGACACGATGCCATTGGCGCGATATTCGCTCGGGCTGTGAGGGTCCGTGACCAGCCGCACGCGCAGTTCCTCGTCGCGGTATTTGCGCCGCCAGACCTGGCTCCAGCCCATGAAGAAACGCTGTTCGCCGGTAAAGCCGTCGAGGACCGGCGAGGGCTGGCCGCCGAGCGACAGCCCAAGCGACAACTCATACGCCTTGAAGGCGACGGCGAGCCCGGAGAGATCGCCGATGTTCTCGCCGAGCGTGAGCTCGCCATTGACGTGCAGATCGTCGATCGGGTTGTACGCGGAGTACTGCGCGGCCAGGCCGGCCGCGCGCTGACGAAAACGCTCCGCGTCCTCGGCCGTCCACCAGTCGCGCAGGTTACCGTCCCCGTCGTACTTGCGGCCCTGGTCGTCGAACCCGTGGCTGATCTCGTGACCGATCACCGCGCCGATGCCGCCATAGTTCACGGCATCGTCCGCCACCACGTTGAAGAAGGGCGGCTGCAGGATCGCAGCCGGGAACACGATTTCGTTCATCGGCGGGTAGTAATACGCGTTGATGGTCTGCGGCGTCATGAGCCACTCGGTGCGGTCGACGGGCTTGCCGAGCTTGTCGACGGCGCGCTGATGCTCGACTGCGGCCGAGCGCAGCAGGTTGCCCACCAGCTCGTACTGCGAGATCGACAGCCCCGAGTAATCCTTCCACTTGTCCGGGTAACCGATCTTGACGGTGAAGCGCCTGAGTTTCTCGCGCGCGGCCTGCCGGGTCGGCGCCGACATCCAGTCGAGCTCGTCGATCGAAAGCTCGAAGGCGCGCATCAGGTTCTTCACGAGCGAGTCCATGCGGGCCCTGGACGCCGGCGGAAAATGCCGCTCGACGTAGAGGCGCCCGACGATTTCACCCATCGTGTCGTCGATTGCTTCGACGGCACGCTTCCAGCGCGGACGATTCTCCTCGATACCCTTGAGCGTGCGTCCGTAGAAGCCGAAGTGAGCGTCGACAAATGCGCCCGGCAGGGCCGGCGCGCACTGGTTGATGAGCTTGTACTTGAGATAAACCTTCCAGTCCGGCAGCGGAACCTCGCGCACGGCCGACCCCAGCCCGGCAAAGAAACTGGGCTGCGATACCACGAACTCGTCGGCTCTCAGCGAGGCGCCATCGAGGAACAACGCCCAATCAAAACCCGTTGTGGCTGCCGTGGCGGCTGCGACGGTGAACTTGTTGTATGTCGCCACCGCGTCACGGTTCTGCACGCGCGTCCAGTGAGCACCGGCAAGCCGCGTCTCGAGCGCCACGATGCGCTTCGCATCGCCCGCGGGGTGCTTGAAACCCGCCAGTTTCAGCAGCTGCTCGACATACGCCTGGTACTTCGCGCGCAATGCGACCGACTTGTCGTCGCTCTTGAGGTAGTAGTCGCGATCCGGCAAGGACAGCCCGTGCTGGTACACGATGGGGATATAGCGGCTGGTGTTCTTCTCGTCCTGCGCGACATACAGCGCAACCGGATGGGCGACGCCCAGTCGCTGGCTGAACCCCATGTGCCAGACCAGCGCGTCCCCGTCGTGAATCCGGTCGATGCGCTCCAGCTCCGCGACCAGTGGCGCGAGGCCGAGCGACTCGATGCGCGCCGTATCCATGTAGCTCAGGTAGAAATCGCCGACCTTCTGCGCGTCGGAACCCGGTGCGCGCTCCGTGGTGCCGGCGGCCTCCTCGATGATCGCCTTCAGATCGGACTGAGCCTTGTCGTCGAGCGCGGTGAAAGCGCCGTAGTTGGAGCGATCGGCCGGAATCTGCGTGCGACGCAGCCACTCGCCGTTCACGAAGCGAAAGAGATCGTCCTGCGGACGCACGGAGTGGTCGTATCCCGACAGGTCCAGGCCGGAGATAACCGGGACGGGCGGCGTTGCGGGCTCAGCAGGCATGGCCGCGGCAGGCGCTGTGGCATCGACGGCGTTCTGGCCACGCGAGTGATCGCGCGCCGTGGCGGCGCACGCAGCGAGACACAGAGTGGCCCACGGGGTGACGATTCCCATCAGGAGCCTGTTCATGGTGGACGCATTCCCGAAGTTCAAGGCGGCGGGCGCCGCGGCGGCCGCGCAGTATAAGAGATTTGCTTACCAGTACCGCGCGAAAGGACGAACCGCTTCGGGCCACGCCCGGACGCCTTCGCCCGGGCCGCGAGTCACTCTGGATCATGCGTAGCCGGCGCGGATGTGGATAGGCCAGCGCACGGTCCTGGGTTCTTCGGGATCCACCCAGAGGGCGGCCAGTTGCTGGCGCAGATCCGGCAGTGGATCCGTGCCCTGTGCGCGCTGGTAGCGCTGGACCGCGGACCACGTGGAGATGTAGTGCAGCACCTGTTCGCGCGTCCAGCGCAGTTCCATGTCGAAAGCCGGGGCGCGCACTTCATCGAACGGGAACGGCAGCGTGCGATACCCGAGCTCCACGTAACGGCGTTCCGGGGGCCAGTACGGCCCGACGACCTCGGAGTAGAACTTCTCGACGGCCTCGTCCACCGCCGGCGAAACAGTGAATCGCTCGTACGACCACACCGCGATCGCCCCTCCCCGTTTCAGCACGCGGCGGGCTTCGGCGAAAAAGCGATTGAACTCGAACCAGTGCACCGCCTGCGCCACGGTCAGCAAGTCGCACGAGCCGTCCCACAGTGGGACGCGCTCCGCGAGAGACACGAAGTAATGAACGCGCGAATGCGGTTGCCGGCTCGCGACCTGCCGGGCACTCGCATCCGAAGCAACCACCGACTTGTAATGTTCCACCAGGCCGACAGCGGCCTGCCCGTTGCCGGTGGCACAGTCCCACGCGACCTCGTGACTGTCAGTCAGGGTCGCCAGCCACTCGTACAGGGCACGCGGATAGGAGGGGCGATGGCTCGCATAGCTGGAAGCGTGCCCCGAGAAATGGTCCTGGAACGTGGCCATACACCCCAAGCTTCACGCCAAACGCCGCAAAAAAAAACCCCAGGTCTTCATCGGCCTGGGGTTCAGAGAAGCGGACTTTGTTGAAGGGAAGATAAAGTCCGCTAGGGGATTTTTCTCCGGGACCGGGGGCGCCGTCAGTGCAGGCGCGACCAGTGCAGGATGCGGATATCGTTGGCGTCGATCTCCAGGCTCCGGGCGAGAATGGCGGCGAGTTCCTCGAGATCACTGGAGCTGCGAGGTACGCGGTTCAGCTCGACGACCCCCGTAAACTCGCTCACGTTCGCCAGTTGTTCGTTCATCAGGAAGTGGGTGTAAAACTTGACTCCCATGCGCAGGCAATTTAGTGACTGGGGCGCTGGCGGACTGTGATCAGACGCACAAATCATTGTCAGGTCGGGCTTTTTTGGCGGCTTGGCTGCCCGCAAAGCACCATGGGACGCCCCTGTGGGTCGTTATAGACCACCCACCCCGGTGGGCTCGAAATACATCACTTCCGAGGGCGCCGCCCGCCTTCGAGCCGAGTTGGAACAGCTCTGGCGCGTGCAACGGCCACAAGTGACTCAGGCAGTGCAGGCTGCCGCCGCGCAAGGCGACCGTTCCGAAAACGCCGAGTACACGTACGGCAAGAAGCAACTCCGGGAGATCGACCGGCGGGTGCGACACCTGCGGAAACGCCTCGACGGCATGGTGGTGGTGGATCAGCCACCGTCCGACCCACGACGGATCTTCTTCGGTGCGTGGGTACGAGTCGAAGACGACTCCGGCACGGAGAAGGAACTGCGGATCGTCGGCCCCGACGAGATCGACGCGGCTCCCGCCTACATCAGCATGGACTCACCGCTCGGGCGCGCGCTGTTCGGCAAGCGTGTCGACGACGAGGTCGCCATCGAGACGCCGGCCGGCGAGCGCCGCTACTGCGTCATCGCCGTTCGCTACACGTAGGAAAGCCACCAGTCCTTGCGCCGCCGCTTCACGCCCTTTCTTCTTTCCTGGTCTTGTTCTTCTCGGGGCCCCAGGAAAGTATTCGCCGCCTTGGGCGAAACTTTCCTGGGTCGAGTCATACCCGGACGTTCTTGAACTGCCAGGGATCGCTCGTATCCAGGTCTTCCGGGAACAGGCGCGCGCGATCGAACAGCGGGTTCCAGTCCGTGTACTTGCCGACGACCGGGCCGAGGTACGGCATGCAGATCTCGAGGTTGCGCTGGTAGTCCATCTCGTCGGGCTCGACGATGCCGCGGCTCGGATTCTCGATCGCCCAGATCATGCCGGACAGGCACGCCACCGTGACCTGCAGGCTGGTGGCGTTGTTGTGCGGGACCAGCTTGCGCGCCTCGTCGATCGAGAGTTGCGAGCCGTACCAGTACGCATTCTTCTTGTGACCGGCCAGCAGCACGCCCAGCTCGTCGATGCCCCGGAAGATCTCTTCCATCATCAGGCGTTTCCTGTCCTGCACGCGCCAGTTGCGGCCCGCGAACTCGTGCACCGACAGCACCGCGCTGTCACACGGGTGATACGCGTAGTGCACGGTCGGGCGATAGACCACGTTGTGGCCATCGCGCACCGTGAGGTAGTCGGAAATCGAGATCGACTCGCCGTGCGTGATCAGGAAGCCGTGGAAGTGACCGCAGTTCGGTGTCCACGTGCGCACGCGCGTGGCGGCACCCGGCTGGTTGTGATAGATCGCCGCCTGGCAGCCGAAGTCGTGGCGCGCCCCGTCACGCGGGAAGTTGCGCTCGTGCGTGCCCCAGCCGAGCTCGGCCGGCTGCGAGCCTTCGCTGACGAAACCATCGATCGACCAGGTATTGACGAACTCACCCATCTCCTTGGGGTTGTGAGAGACCTGCGTGTCGCGTTCGGCAATGTGAATAACGCTGACGTTGAGCTTGTGCGCGAGCCGGCCCCACTCCTCGCGGGTTTTCGGCGTGCCCGGATCGACGCCCGTGTCCTTCGCGGCATTGACCAGCGCCTGCTTCACGAAGTGCGACACGAGACCGGGATTGGCACCGTGCGTCAGGACCGCCGTCGGAGAACGCTGGTTGCCCGCGCGCAGCGCGAGCGCTTCTTCACGCAGCGCGTAGTTGGAACGGCGCGAGATCGAGATCGTGGGATCGGTATAACCGCCCGGCCACGGCTCGATGCACGTGTCGAGATAGAGCGCGCCCTTCTCCCAGCAGAACTTGATGAGCGCGAGGGAGGACACGTCCACGGACACGTTCAGCAGGAAATCCCCGCGGCCGACGAGCGGATCCAGGACGCGCTTGTAGTTCTCGCGCGTCAGCGGGTTCACGATGAACTTGATCCCATACTCCTCGGCTTCCTTCCGACCTGTCTCGTCCGCAGTCACAATGGTGATCCGCTCGGGCTTGACGCCGCCGAGGTGCCGCAGGATCAGCGGCAGGACGCCCTGCCCGATGCTGCCGAAGCCGATGAAAACGATGCGTCCGGGAAAATCGACGTGGATCGGGTGCTGGCTCATGTCGTGCAATATCCGTCAATGAAAACAAGAGTGCCGTCAGGCGGGCGCTCAGGGTACAGGGGCGCACGCGGCCAGACAACGGACACTGGTCGTGTCCTCACGTGGAACAAAGGCGGCGACTCCCTGGCATCGAACCGGAGTTTTGTCGGCCTCGGGCCGCGCAAGCGTTCCCGAGCCGACGCATAATCGCAGACATGATGGATGTCTTCTCTACGCTCATCACTGCCGATGAGCTGCATCGCCGGCTGGGCGCGCCCGGCTGGAGCCTCGTCGACTGGAGAATAGTGGATTGCCGCTTCGAGCTCGCAAACACGGCGGCCGGCCGGCGCGCGTACGCCGACGGCCACGTTCCAGGCGCGCTCTACGCGCACCTCGACGACGATCTCTCCGGTCCGGTGACGCCCGAGTCCGGCAGACATCCTCTGCCCCGCGTCGAACAGTTCGCAGCCACGCTCGGCCGTTTCGGTATTGCCAACGACACGCGGGGCAATGAAACGCAAGTGATCTGCTACGACGATTCCAGCGGCGCCATCGCTGCGCGGCTGTGGTGGATGTTGCGCTGGCTGGGACACACGCGCGTTGCCGTTCTCGACGGCGGCATCAAGGCGTGGAAGGAAGCGGGCTACCCGCTGGAACAGGGCCAGGCCGCCCATCCTGCTGCAGCGCGGTTCGAGCCGCGAGCACGCGATGCCTGGCTGACTACGTCGCAGGTCGAAGCAGCGTTGTCGAGTGGAAGCATCGCGCTGATCGATGCTCGCGCCGGTGATCGCTTCGAAGGACGCAACGAAACGATCGACAACCGCGCCGGGCATGTGCCCGGAGCCCTCAGTCAACCTTATGCAAACAACCTCGACGCCGGCGGCCGGTTTCTGCCGCCTGCGGAACTGCGCCGCCGTTGGAATGCGACGCTCGGCGAGCGCGCCGACAGGATGGTGAGCATGTGCGGTTCCGGCGTCACTGCCTGCCACAACCTGCTCGCGCTCGAAGTCGCCGGCCTGCCGGCTGGACGCCTGTACGCGGGGTCGTGGAGCGAATGGATCCGCGATCCGCGCCGCCCCATTGCTATCGGGACGACGGCCACTGGCCGCTGAGCACTGCTTTCCGGCTGATTGCTGCCAGCGTTTTTCTGCTATCGTTCGCGCAACTTTTCGCCGCCCGAGCGCCAGTGGAAAACGCGGTCAAGAAACCGGTCAACGGCCAGACCTGGAAGGTTGAGGACTCCACCGATCTCTACCAGGTCCAGGCCTGGGGTAAGGGCTACTTCGCGATCAACGAGGCCGGGCACGTCGTGGTACGGCCGGACACCAGCAGCGAGCGCGAAATCGACCTGCTCGAGGTGGTCGAGGGGCTGAAGGCCCGCGATCTCACCGCGCCGCTGGTGGTTCGATTCTCCGACATCCTCGCGCACCGCCTGCGCCACCTGCACGACGCGTTCGCGAACGCCATCGCGGAGAACGAGTACAGGAACAAGTACGCGGCCGTGTTCCCCATCAAGGTGAACCAGCAGCGCCTCGTGGTCGAAGAGGTGTACCGCTACGGCGAGAAATTCGGGTTCGGCCTGGAAGTGGGCTCGAAGCCGGAGCTGCTCGCCGTCATGGCACTGACCGAGGCGGACGCGCAGCGGATCATCGTTTGCAACGGCTTCAAGGACGACAGCTACATCGAGGCGGTCATCCTGGCGACCAAGCTCGGCCGCACCATCATTCCCGTGGTCGAGAACTTTTCCGAGCTGGCTCTCATTCTCAAGCACGCCGAACGGTACCAGGTGCGGCCCAAGATCGGCGTGCGCGTCAAGCTGGCGAGCGAAGGCGCCGGCCGATGGCGCGAATCCGCCGGCGAGAAATCGAAGTTCGGCCTGTTCATCACCGAGATTCTCGAGCTGTTCGAAACCCTGAAGAGCCGCAACATGCTCGACTGCCTGCAGCTCGTGCATTGCCATCCCGGCAGCCAGCTGCAGGACATCCGTCGCGTGAAGGACGCCATCAACGAGCTGGCGCACGTTTACGCCGAGCTGAAGCTGATGGGCGCCGGCCTCCAGTACATCGATGTCGGCGGCGGGCTGGGTGTCGACTACGACGGCAGCGGCACGAACTACGAGTCGTCCGTGAACTACACACTCAACGAGTACGCCAATGACGTGGTGTATCGCGTTGCCAGCGTGTGCAACGCTCGCGAAATCGAGCATCCGATGATCATCAGCGAGTCGGGCCGGGCCATCGCCGCGCACCACAGCGTGCTGATCTTCAACACGCTGGGCTCCTCCGCGCTCGACCAGTTCCGCGTGTCCGGCAAGCCCGAGACGGATGCGCCCGGCCGCAAGAAGAAGGAGTTGCCCCCGCCGGTGCAGGACCTGTTCGAAGCCTATCGTGGCGTGAGCCAGCGCAAGCTGGTGGAGTGCTACCACGACGCGCTGCAGGCGCGCGAACAGACGCTGCAGATGTTCAATCTCGGCTACCTGAGCCTCGAGATGCGCGGGGTGGCCGAGCGCCTGTACTGGGCCACGTGCTCCAGGATCCGTGACATTTCGCGCAAGCTGGACAAGGTGCCCGAGGAGCTCGAAGGCCTCGAGAGCATGCTCAGCGACACGTACTTCTGCAATTTCTCGGTGTTCCAGTCGCTCCCTGACAGCTGGGCGATCGGGCAGCTGTTCCCGATCATGCCGATTCACCGGCTGGACGAGAAACCGACGCGCAACGGCGTGCTCGCGGATATCACCTGCGACAGCGACGGCAAGATCGATCGCTTCGTCAGCCCGCGCGAAATCAAGAGTTCGCTCGAGCTGCACGAGCTGCGGCCCAACGAGGACTACTACCTCGCTGCTTTTCTCGTTGGCGCGTACCAGGAAACGCTGGGCGACCTGCACAACCTGTTCGGCGACACGCACGTGGTCCACATCCGACTGCATGACGAAGGCGGCTGGTGGATCGAAGAGATCGTGAAAGGCGATACCGCGAACCGCGTGCTCGAGTACATGGAGTACGACGTCGCGGAGCTGCATCCGAAGCTGTCACGCGACTGCGAGCGCGCGGTGCGCGACGGCAAGCTGACCGTCGCCGAAAGCCAGGCGCTGAAGCGCTTCTACGAAGGCGAGCTCAACGGCTACGCTTACCTGGAACCGGACGGAAACTAGATGGACCTGAAGAGCATCGCCATGGTCTTCGGCACGGTGTTCCTGGCCGAGCTGGGCGACAAGACTCAGCTTGCGACGCTGCTGTTCGCGGCTCAGAACCCGGCCGCAAAATGGTTGGTATTCGCGGCAGCCGCCGCCGCGCTGGTCGTGGCGGCGGGGTTGGGTGTGCTGGCGGGCGGCTTCCTGTCGCAACACGTGAACACGAAACTGCTCACGCAGATCGCTGGTGTCGGGTTCATTCTCATCGGCGCCTGGACGCTCTTCCGCGCATAGACACCACTTGACCAGAGGTCAGCCGGCCTCGGGCGGCGTCAGCCTTCCCGAGCCTTCTCTTAAAGGAGAGCGGCCGAGTGCCGGCGGCGCGCCCGTCGGCGCGTTGCAAGCCCCTTGCCAGCCCACGCGCCTGTCGCCACTTGCCATCGCCATTCCGTGGCGTGGCCCCCGTCCCTTGGCTGTTTTGCGGTGCGAAACCGCGCCGTGACCCTTAAAAGCAGGCAAAACAAGGCTTTTCCAGACCTCGTCCGATTGCCACGGAGCCAGCCCCTGACGTAAGCTCGCGCCCCGGTTCGTTCCTCATCATGCTTTCGCGGGCGTTCGAGTGAGTTCTCTTTCCAAGTCTTCTCGCCCTTCTGCCAGCTCGAGTTGATCTGTGCACGACCAACGGTTGCAGGCCCTGGTCCAGGGCAGACGTGTGTCCCACGTTTGCTCGCCGCTATTGCCTGCGTGTTGAAACTGCGCGCTGCGTGATATCCAGGGGGACTCGCGCGAGCACGCTTAAGCAGAGTGAGTATTTGAATGACGACGATTTATGTAGGGAACCTGCCTTTCACCGCCACGGAAGACGAAGTGCGGCAGCTGTTCGAACGCCATGGCAAGGTCGAGTCGGTCAAGCTGATCAACGACCGCGAAACGGGACGTCCCCGGGGCTTCGGCTTCGTGGAGATGTCCTCTAACGAGGCACAGAACGCGATCCAGCAGACGAACGGCTTCCAGATGGGTGGCCGTCCTCTGCGCGTCAACGAAGCCCAGGAACGTCCGGCGCGCCCGAAGTTCGCCGGCGGCGGCGGTGGCGGTGGCGGCGGGAATCGCGGCGGACGCTGGTAAAGCATGCGGGCCGGGCAACCGGCTGCAACGCCTTGAGAGAACCCCGCCCTCGTGCGGGGTTCTTTTTTTCTGGAGGAACCATGAAGAACAAATCCTGGTGGGTGCTCGGCAGTGCGGCCCTGATGGTTGCCTGCGGAGCTGCAGCCGCTAAAGACGATGCCAAAAAGGGCGAGGCGGAAGCGGCTGCCGCAATCGACGCGGCGCTCGCGGGCGAACATCGATCGGAGGGCAATCGTGCGCGCGACGCCTATCGTCATCCGAAGGAAACGCTGCTCTTCTTCGGACTGCGTCCCGACATGAAAGTGGTCGAAATCTGGCCGGGTGGCGGCTGGTACACCGAAGTGCTGGCCCCGGTGCTACGCGAGAAGGGAACGCTGTACGCCGCGCACAACGATCCGAACCCGGAGCCGGGCCGCAGCCTGGTCGCCTACAGGGAAAAGCTCGCGGCGAATTCCGGAGTCTATGACAAGGTCACCGTTACCGCTTTCGGCCCGAACGCGCACGAGATTGCGCCCGCCGGCAGCGTCGACATGGTCGTGACCTTCCGCAACATCCACAACTGGATGTCCCGCGACTGGGCCCCACAGGCGTTCGCGGACATGTACAAGGCGCTCAAGCCGGGCGGCATCCTCGGTATCGAGGAGCACCGTGGCAATCCAAAAGTGGAGCAGGACCCGAAGGCGCACAAAGGCTATGTCAACGAGGACTATGCGATCAAGATGATCGAAGGCGCCGGATTCAAGCTCGTGGCGCGTTCGGACGTGAACAACAACCCGAAGGACACGAAGGACCATCCGGACGGCGTGTGGAATCTGCCACCGAACCTGCGCAACGTCGCGGACGCGGACAAGCCGAAATACCAGGCGATCGGCGAAAGCGACCGCTTCACGCTGAAGTTCAAGAAACCTGAAAAGTAATCCGGTCGACGCCAACAAGCAGGGCGGTGCCGGGAAACCAGCACCGCCTTTTTCTTTTTTCTGTCGGGTGACATCAAAACGGATTCAGGCGCTTCTTTTTCGTGAAGTGCATGTAGCCGACGCTGGCTCCCTGCCGCCAGCCGACGCCAAAACGCACCGGGGCCAGCGTCACCCCCTCACTTCTCAGGTAGTGCAGGCCCACGCCGCCGACGAAGTACAGGCTGCCCTCCACTCCCGGATACCGCTGGAACAGCTTCTCCGTGTTCGGGAGGTTGTAGATCAGTACGAACGTCTTGGCTGCGTTGCCGCCGACGTCGAAACCGATTGACGGGCCCTGCCAGTACACGGGCATGGACCGCCCGGCGCGCATCTTGAGCTCGCCCCTGCCGTAGCGCACGCCGACACCAACCGCACCGCCACCCTCTTCTCCCTTGATGTAACCGTTCGGCTCGCCTTGCTCGCGGAACACCTTGGCGATGACGTCAGCGATTCCTTCGGCGCCTTCACCAAAGAACGCGTGGGCTTCCCTGAGCACTTCCTGCTGGTTGTAGGTCTTGCCCTTGTTCTTCGCGCCCGCCTTGTCGGACGCGTGACCGAGGACTGGCAGTAGCAGCAACGCCATCGCCGCTGCCACGCTGGTAGCGAGAAACAAACGAACAACTGGCTTCATGAACGACTCTCCGTGCGACTGTGTGCGGGCGGCAGCATGCAACGCGAAGCGGAATCTGTCATCTGTCGCCCGCCACAGACATTCCTTGCACTAGCGACGCAGGAGCTTCACCACAGGTCGCGCAGGAGTGCTCCCGCATCTATGTGCACGTCGCTGGATGAATTTCTCGCCGCACACGGGTTCGCGACAGGAGCCGCGGCCTTTCTGAAACAGGCCATCACGTGCTCGGTGAGGAAACGGCTGCGAGCACCGTACACGTGCACGTCGCCGTGCCGGTGCTGTTGCGTCACGTGAAAGCGCAGCGGATGGACCAGCTCGAGATGCGTGCGGGCACGCGTCATCGCCACGTAGAGCAGGCGCCGCTCTTCCTCGATCTGCCCTGGCTTGCCGCCCGCGAACTCGGAAGGAAAACTGCCGTCCGTCACGTTCAGCACGAACACCGAATCCCACTCTTGTCCTTTCGCGGAGTGCACGGTGGAGAGAACGAGATAGTCCTCGTCCAGCAGCGGCGGGCCCACCTGGTCGCCGGTCGCACTCGGCGGATCCAGCGCGAGCTCCGTGAGAAAGCGTTCTCGCGTCGCATAGCGTGTCGCGAGCTGCTCGAGTTGCTCCAGGTCTCCCGCGCGCACCTGCGCAGATTCGTACAACCGCTCCAGTTGTGGTTCGTACCATTCGCGCGCGACTCCGACCTGGCCCTCCCACGCGGTGGCAGTATCCGCGAGAGACGCCAGCAGCTCGGCGAGACTTTTCCAGTGCGCGGCGCTCGCCGGTGGCGCGTCGAAGCGCGCCAGCGAACCCACCTGGAACCGGGCGCTCTCGAAATTCTGCAGGCAGCGCCGCGCATTCGCGGGGCCCATTCCCGGCAGGAGCTGCAGCACGCGAAAGGCAGCGACCAGGTTGCGCGGGTTGTCCGCCCAGCGCAGGACTGCCAGCAGGTCCTTGACGTGCGCAGCCTCGAGAAACCGGAGACCGCCGTACTTCACGAACGGGATGTTGCGACGGGACAGCTCGATCTCCAGGAGGTCGCTGTCGTGCGAACTGCGAAACAGCACTGCCTGCCGTCGGAGCAGCAGCCCGGTTTCGCGATGCTCGAGAATGCGTCGTGCGACGTACTCGGCCTGCGCGTTGAGATCCTCGACCGTCACCAGTGCCGGCAATTCACCGCCGCCGCGCTGCGCGCGCAGGACCTTGCGGTGCCGGCGCGCACTTTCACCGATCAAAGCGTTCGCGGCGTCGAGAATCGGTTGGGTGCTCCGATAGTTCTCCTCGAGCGCGATCACCTCTGCCGGCGGCGCGTACTTCGCGGGGAATTCCAGGATGTTGTCGACGGTCGCAGCGCGGAAGGAGTAGATCGACTGCGCATCGTCACCGACGACCGTGACACCGCGCCCGTCCGGCCTGATCCGCTGCAGGATCTGCGCCTGCAAGGCGTTCGTGTCCTGGTATTCGTCGACGAGCACGTGATCGAACTGCTCGCCGACGCTGCCCGCCAGCCGTTCGTCGCTCACCAGGATGTGCCAGTAGAGCAGCAGATCGTCGAAATCGAGCAGGTGCAGCGCCTGCTTGCGCTTCGTGTATTCGCCGAACAGCTCACGGAGCTCGTCGTGCCAGTCCAGGCACCACGGAAACTGTTCGCGCAGCGAGTGCTCCAGTGGACGTTGCGTGTTGACCCGGTGCGAATAGATCGCCAGGCACGTGTCCTTGCGCGGAAACCGCTTGTCGCGCCTCGCGCAGCCGTGCTCCTCGCGCACCACGTCGAGGAGATCGGCGCTGTCGCCTCGATCGAGGACGCTGAAGCCCGGGTCGAGACCGACGTTCGCGGCGAACTGCCGCAACAGCCGACTGCCCACGGAGTGAAATGTCCCGGCCCACGCGAAGCGGCCTGCCTGCCGATCGGCCTGTTCCCGGAGCGCCGCGTTCATGATGTTCTGCGCGCGCCGCGTCATCTCGAGCGCGGCGCGGCGCGTAAACGTGAGCAGCAGGATGCGCGTGGGATCGACTCCGCGGAGGACGAGCCATGCGACGCGATGGGCGAGCGTGTTCGTTTTCCCGGTTCCCGCGCCCGCGACGACCAGCAGCGGGCCCGCCTCCCATCCCGGAGCGCCGATCCTTTCCGCGCCATACCGGGCTGCCGCGAGCTGCGCCACATTCAGCCGCTCAAACGTGGCCGGCCGGGCGTCGGAGGGGGATAGATCAGATGCGCTTGGCGCCACGGCAGTCATGCGGCCGCACTATAGCCGTGGGCCTGTACGTTTATCCAGCCCTGAGGGACCCAACCTTTTCCGAGTCGATAGCCCTCGCCAGGGCAGAAACCAGCTCATCGAGTTGGCTGCCATCGGCCGATGTCGAATCGAAGGCGAAGCACTCGCCGACGACAGCGAGCGGCGGAGAAATGCCCAGCAGCAGTGACTCGCGCAGTTCATCGATCGTGTGCTGATCGAGGTGGCCCGGGTGCCGCAGGCCGAGCCGCGCCCGCTCTTCGAAGCGTTCGAGCAGCACGTGCCCGTCGCCGCCACAACAGATCTGGACCAGTGTCGCGTCCGTTGCCGCGCGCAAGGCTTCGAAGTCACGCGCGTGCTCCGGACGGAAATTGCCTTCGACGATCAGCGATCCGCCCTGCCCCACGATCCGGCTCGCGAGCCGGAACATCGCTGCAAAACTCGCGTTGCTGAGGGAACGCGACCATGCACGCGAGTTGCGCTCCCCGCTACTCTCCACGCTGTCGAACAGCGCTTCCTTGATCACGTCCTTCTCGATCAGCGGCACGCCCAGGTGCGCGCCGAGTACTGCCGCAAGCGTTGACTTGCCGCTGCAAGGCGGGCCGGTCACGATGAGGACAAACGGCTTCATCGTGAGCATTATGCCTCTCCGACAGCAGCGCCTGGTTTTCCTGGGACGCGTCTTGCGGGTCAGCCTCGACCCATGGCTCTGGGAGTTGCCGGCAGGCCTGTGCCGGGCCCAGGCAGCGCGGCACGGTGGGGCTTAAGTAAAGAATCCACGGGCCGATAAGTCTTGTCCGGCTCGGCTCTTGTGACCGGCATCACTGGAAGCGTGAGTCATAACACAATCGTGCTGCACGGCATCGCGTACGCTTGCCTTCGCTCCGGTGCTGCAGGATCGCCCTGAACCCGGCGTCACGAGAAACAAGGCTTGAGATACGACGACGACAACGAAAACAACGAGCGTCCCCGAGTCGCTCCCGGGCGCGTGCGCTTCGACGACAAGGGCAATTCCGTGTGGGTGCCTCCTCGCTACCGCGTGCCGCGGACGGCGCTCGAGCTCGTGAAGGACGAACCGCATCCCGTGCGACCCGCGGAGAATCCCAAGGGAGCTCTCGTGGGTTACAACCCGTACGAGAGCGGCATGCTCTCGAAGGACAAGCGCAGGAAAACCGACCTGCGTGCGCTGTCGCAGTGGATCGAGCTGCGCAAGCGGGTGGAAAGCGAAAAGTAAACTGGTTTGTCGGCCTCGCGCGCCGCCAGCCTCATGGCCCGCCTTCGATCAGTCGAATCTTGGGTGCATGCGTGAGCCGATAGAAGGCTCGCAGTTCCCGCACCAGCGCCTCGGAACGAATCCTTCCCCGTTCCAGGAACCGTCGTTCCAGCACTCGACAGAAGCGCGCGGCGTAACGACTGGCCGACTCGTACAGCGGCCGCCTCTCGCCGGCCAGCGCCGGATCGACGCGCGTCCTGCCGAACAACCAGTGATGCAGGCGCGCGGGAAAACGACCGGCGTGCTGCGCACCGAGCAGGAAGAGCGTCACGGCGTACTTGTCGACTTCCGCCTGCATCTCGAGCTCGTGCAGCGTGACCGGGCGATCGCGCTGCGCGTTCCAGGTGAGATAGTGAAAGTGACTCACGCCTTCGAGCGCAGTCCAGTAGTCGGCGAGATTGCCGGCATCCAGTGCGAGCAGCGGATTACTGCGATCCAGCCTCTCGAGCACGCCGGAATCGAGAACAACGGCCATCCGCAGCGTGTCGCCGTCCATGCGCACCAGCACCTGCTCGTCCGCCAACGGCGCGGGTTGGCGATGCATCACGAGGAAATCGTAAACGTCGAGCTCGACGCCAGTGTCGTAGATGCGGTTGAGCAGCGATTGGAGTTGCCGCAGCAGCATGCGTCAGTGGCGGTGGATCGTCCTTGCATCCGGTGTGGGCTCGACTCCGAGCCGGCGCAGGATGTCCTGGGCGCGCTGGCTGCCGGTCTTCATCCAGATCTCGTAGAGCCGCAGGATGTCCTTGTCACTGTGCGCGCAGGCCATCTCGCTGACTTCGTTCAGTGCGTCGACCAGCCGCTGAAACTTCGTGGCGAGCTCCGCGAACACGCCGGCCAGTGCCTGGCCGCGGCCACGGCTCACGAGCTCGGCGAGAGAACCGTAGGCGCGTCCGCCCATCGCGATGTGGTAGTCGATGTCCACCAGCTTGCGAGCGAAGCTGCCGGCGAAGAAGCCGGCGATGAACAACGAGACGTCACCGAGCCGCTGCAGCCCGCGATTGCGCCCCGCGAGCGTTGGCGCCTCGAGCGCTTCCGCGAGCATCATCACCAGGGGCTTGTGTCCTGAGCGCTGCTGATCGTTTTCGTACAGGGCTTCCGCACGCGAGAACAGCGACAGCAGGTTGACCACGTAATGCTCGGTGTGGTCGCGAACCTCGAGCTTCTGATGCGACATCGCCGAATGCAGCGCGTCGCGGAAAAACTCCTGCAGGTTGCCCACCGCGATGACCTTACGACCCGGACCCGTCATGGCTCTCCTCGTCGGCGGAGCGCCTGCCATTTGCGCTCCCGCCGCGACTGCAAAATTGACACTCCTCTCTCTCGCAGACTGTGACGGGAGGCGAAAGATTCCCGCTTCGGGGGAGACACAGCGCTCGTTTATCGCTCGTTCCTGGCTCGCTTCGCTTGGCAGCTGCGGGTGTCGAGTGCCAGACGTGGTTGCGTGAAGCAGGCCGGTGGTTTCTACTGGCGGCTCTTTTCAGTCGATTGGGATGCCCTTGGCTACCTTCCTGCGCACCGCCACCTCCACCGGCGTGCTCGGCCTGACGCGTTACCAATGGCTCGTAATCGCAGCCGCCTGGTGCGGCTGGGGCTTCGACGTCTTCGACGCCCTGCTCTTCAATCTCGTCGCGCCGAACTGCATCCCCACGCTTCTCGGCCTCACGCCGGGATCGCCCGAGGCGCGCGGCCCGACCCTTTTCTGGACCGGCATGTTGTCAGCGACGCTGCTGGTGGGATGGGCAATTGGTGGGCTTCTCTTCGGGCGCATCGCCGATCGAGTGGGCCGCCAGAAGATCCTGATACTGACGGTGCTGGTCTACAGCGTAGGCACCGGCCTGTGCGCATTCGCAGGAGATATCTGGCAGCTGCTCGCGTGCCGCGCGCTGGCGAGTCTCGGTATCGGTGGCGAATGGGCGGTGGGCGCGGCTCTCGTTGCCGAGGCTGTGCCCGATGAGCGACGCGTCGAAGCCGGTGCGGTCCTGCAGACGGCATCTCCGCTCGGCCTCGCGCTGGCGGGTTTCGTGAACTACCAGGTTGCCGCGGTCTGGTTCGCCGGCGACCCGACGACGTCCTGGCGCTACGTCTTTCTCTTTGGGCTCATCCCGGCAGGTCTCGCGCTCTTCGTGCGTCTCTTCCTCCATGAAACGCACCGCTTCGAAGCCGCGCGCGCGACTTCTCCGCCACCCCTCACCGCACTGCTGAGCAGCGACGTGCGCGCAAGCACTTTCAGCGGCTTGTTCATGGCGGTGGCCGCGGTACTTGCCTGGTGGAGCTGCACCGCGTTCATGCCGGTGCTGGTGACGATGCTCGCGCAGGACCACGGTGCTGTCGCCGGCCTGGATGCTGCTGGCGTGCGCGAACTGGCGGAACAGTGGAAGGTGGAGGCTTCGAACTGGTTCAATCTCGGCGGTCTGCTCGGCACTTTCCTCGCCATCCCGATTGCAAGACGTTTCGGGCGGCGGCAGGTATTCGCGACGTACTTCCTGATCTCGCTCGTGGCGATGACAGCGACATTCGGCGCGAACCTCTCACCGGAGGCGCGTATCAACGGCTACTTCGCGATCGGTCTTGGCGTCTATGGCGTCTTCGCCGCCTTCGTTTTCTATTTGCCGGAGTTGTTTCCGACGCGATTGCGCGCGGCAGGTGCGGGGCTGACTTACAACTTCGGACGCATCTTCGCAGCCTGCGGCATTTTCCTCGTCGGCGTCGTATCGCAACGCGCCGGGGGATCGGAAGGCCTGCTCGACGTGCTGACGTGGGTCGCCATCATTCCGGCGATCGCGCTGATCGGCTCACGCTGGATCGTCGAAACGCGCGGCCGGCCGCTCCCGCCCTGACGTTCGTCCCGGAGAAATTACCGATGGCACTCTCCCTCGTGATCGGCAACAAGAACTATTCGTCGTGGTCGATGCGGCCATGGCTGTTCCTCAAGCATGGCGGTATCGAGTTCGAGGAGATCATCGTCACGCTGTACCAGGCCGATTTCGCGGAGCGGATTCGCAAGTACAACCGCGCGTTGCGCGTCCCCGTGCTGCTCGAAGATGGCGCGAGCATCTGGGATTCGCTCGCCATCTGCGAATACCTCGCGGAGAAGGTGGGCTTTGGCTGGCCGCGCGACCCCATGGCGCGTGCCATCGCTCGCTCCGTGAGCGCAGAAATGCACTCCGGCTTCCACGCCATGCGCTCGCAGTATCCGTTCAATGCACGCGGCCGCAACAGGCGCGTGCCGCAAACGCCGGAGCTGGTGAAGGACATCCAGCGCATCGACGAGATCTGGCAGGAATGCCGCTCACGCTTCGGTGAACCGGGCTCGTGGCTGTTCGGCGCTTTCAGCATTGCCGATGCGATGTTTGTCCCCGTGGTCCTGCGATTCCAGACCTATGGCGCACCCGGTCTCTCCGACGTTTCGCAGGCCTATCTGCGTGCTGTGCTCGCGGACCCCCATGTCGTGGAGTGGCTGCGTGCCAGCGAAGCGGAAACCTACGCCGAGGAAGACATCGACTCCGTCGGCCGCTGACACCTACAATCGCTCGCTGCGCATCAGCGCCTCATTCTTTCTTTCCTCCAGCCTCACCGGAAACCCGCTCATGTCATGCATCGCACTGTCGAAGGTCCTGGTCGCGAGCTTGTTCGTGTCTTGCGTCGCACAGGCACAGGAAGCAAAGCCCTTCTCGCCCGACGACCTCGTGCGCCTGGCGCGGGCCTCCGAGCCGCAGCTGTCGCCCGACGGGAAACGGCTGGTCTTCACGCTGCGGCAGACCGACATGGAAGCGAACAAGGGTCGCACGGATCTGTGGGTGCTCGGACTGGAACCTGGCGCGCGTCCACAGCAACTGACTCAGCACGAGGCGAATGACTCGAGCGCTCGCTGGACGCCGGATGGCAAGCGCGTTTACTTCCTCTCGACGCGGTCGGGGTCGTCACAGGTGTGGCGACTGGATCTCAACGGCGGCGAGGCGATGCAGGTGACCCGCTTTCCGCTGGATGTGGGATCGTTCGACCTTTCACCGCAAGCCGATCGCCTGCTCGTCAGCATCGAGGTGTTTCCGGACTGCAAGGACCTTGCGTGCACGAAACAGAGGCTGGATGAGCGCGAGAAACTGAAGGCGAAGGGCATGGCGTTCGACCGCGTGTTCGTTCGGCACTGGGACACGTGGAGCGACGGGCGGCTGTCGCAGCTGTTCTCCGTTCCGCTCGATGCAGCGGGTGGCGCAGGCACGCCCGTGAGTCTCAGCGGCGCGCTGGATGCGGACGTTCCTTCGAAGCCGTTCGGCGGCGCGGAGGAGTTTACGTTCAGCCCTGACGGCAAGCATGTCGTGTTCACTGCGCGCCTCAAGGGCCGCGCCGAACCCTGGTCGACGAACTTCGACCTCTACGAGGTGCCGGCGGAAGGCGGCAGCGCACCGCGCAATCTCACGGAGAGCAATCCGGCCTGGGACACCAACCCGGTCTTCTCGCCTGACGGCCGCCAGCTGGCGTGGAAAGCGATGAAGCGGGCCGGTTACGAGGCGGATCGCTTCGGACTGATGCTGCGCGACCGGGCCACGGGCAACACGCGCGAAGTCGCCGCGACCTGGGATCGTTCGATCGGCGAGTTCCAGTTCACGCAGGACGGCCGCTCGGTGATCGCGAACGCCGACCACCTCGGCCAGCACCCGATCTTCTCCATCGAGCTGCGCAGCGGAAAGGTCAGGCAACTCACGGACCGGGGGTATGTCGACTCCTTCGCGACGGGCGCACGCCGTATTGTTTATGGAATGAATTCGCTTTCGGGTCCCGTCGATTTCTACTCGGTCGGGCTTTCCGGCGGAAGCAGCACACGCCTCACCTCGCTCAACGGCGAGACGCTCAGGGAGCGGCAGCTCGGCGCGGTGGAGCAATTCACGTTCAGCGGCTGGAACGGCGAAACGGTGTACGCGCACATCGTGAAGCCTGCCGACTTCGAGCCCGGCCGCCAATATCCCGTCGCGTTCTTCGTGCACGGGGGTCCGCAGGCGAGTTTTGGCAACGTGTGGAGCTATCGTTGGAACCCGCAGGCGTTCGCGGGCGCGGGCTTCGCGTTCATCGCCATCGACTTTCACGGCTCGCCGGGCTATGGCCAGGAATTCACGGACTCGATCAACCAGGACTGGGGTGGCAAGCCACTCCTGGACCTGCAGAACGGCCTTGCCGCGGCGACCGGAAAATACGAGTGGCTCGACAGCGATAACGTCTGTGCGCTCGGCGCTTCCTACGGCGGTTTCATGATGAACTGGATCCAGGGGAAGTGGCCCGAGCGCTTCAACTGCATCGTGAACCACGACGGCATCTTCGACGAGCGCACGATGTATTACTCGACCGAAGAGCTCTGGTTCGTCGAGTGGGACCACGGCGGTGTGCCGTTCGAAAAGCCCGGCAACTACGAGAAGCACAACCCGGTGAATCACGTGGGCGCATGGCGCACGCCCATGCTGGTCATCCACGGTGAGAAGGATTTTCGCGTGCCCTACGAACAGGGCATCGCGGCGTTCACCGCGCTACAGCGTCGCGGTGTCGAGAGCCGGCTGGTGATCTTCCCGGACGAGAACCACTGGGTGCTGAAGCCGAACAACAGCCTGCAATGGCACTCCGAGGTGTTCGGCTGGCTCGGCAAACACCTGAAAAAGGACTGACACGGCCGGCCAGTCGGCAGGCTGTCCGGCTATCGGTATTTCAGTCCTGTTCCCGTGTTGAACACGACGATCTTGTCGATTTCGCGGATGAAGCCGTTCGCACGCAGCTTCGCGAGTGATGCCCACGCGGCGCCGCCCTCCGGGCACACGTCGATGCCGGAAAGTGCGGCAAGCTCCGCGCATCCGCGTTGTGCTTCCTCGTCGGTCGCCGTCGAGGCAGTGCCATTGGTTTCGCGCAGCACGCGCACGCAGATGAATCCACCGATCGGCGACGGCACGCGCAGCCCATAAGCCGTCGTCTGCGGGTTCTGCCACGGCTCGGTGCGTTCCTTGTTCTCGAAGAAAGCCTTTGCCACCGGCGCGCACCCGGCTGCCTGGACGGAAACGAACCGCGGCTGACGACCTCTGGCGATCCAGCCCAGCGCCTGCATCTCACCGAATGCTTTCCACATCCCGACAAGCCCCGTTCCGCCACCGGTGGGATAGAGGACGACATCCGGCACGTCGCCTTCCATTTGCTCCACGAGCTCGTACGCCATCGTCTTCTTGCCTTCGATGCGGTACGGCTCTTTCAGAGTCGAGAGGTCAGTCGCGTCGACCGGACCGTTCTCGCGCAGGAACTTGCCTGCGTCCGCGATCGTCCCGCGCACGCGATGGATGGTTGCGCCATACAACGCGCACTCGTCAAAGAACGGCCTGGGCGTGTCGTCCGGCATCGCGACCGTTACGGGAATACCTGCGCGTGCACCGTAAGCCGCGAGTGCGCCCGCAGCGTTTCCTGCTGACGGCGCAGAGAGCGCCTTTGCTCCCAGGTGCTTCGCCATCGAGACGGCAACCGCCATGCCGCGCGCCTTGAACGATCCGGTCGGATTGCGCGATTCGTCTTTCACCCAGACGTGCGGCTGCACTTGAAGCAGCGGAGTCATGCCTTCGACGAGCGTGACTTCGTCGCCTTCCTGCAGCGGAAGCACCTCGCGATAACGCCACAACGACGGTGTGCGACCCGCGAGATCACTAAGCTTCAACTTGACGTTGCTGAGGTCATAGTCGACGCGTAGCGGCATGCCGCACGCTGTGCACACCGCCAACCGCTTGAGCGGGTCGTGCGCGGTTTCGCAGGCGAAGCAGCGAATGGCCGACAACGTCGGCGAGAGGCGAACAGTCACGATGCGTTCCGAACGGCTCGGGAGCGGAATTGTACGCGACCGCGCTGGTCTGAGCAGCGACCGCGAGGGTCCGCGCGAGCCAGCGTGCTAGTTCGTGAGCAGCTCCACCGAGTCGATCACCCAAAGCGGATCGACGCTGCCCGTCGCAAACCAGAGGCAGATGTCGCTGGTGCCGGAGTTCGCCGGAACTTCGGCCTCGAGCCGCGTCAGGCGATCGTTTCCAACGGCGGCTCCGAGCGGAATGCTCGCCAGCTGCGACCCGTCGCACGTGCCTTTGCGCAACTCGAGTGAACCGCCCGGCGTCGTCGCGGGCCGCACGACAACTTTCCTGGCATCCCGCCAGAGTTGAAAGTTGTAGGGCACCTGCCCCACCGTCACCGCCACGCGCTTTACGCCCTCGAGCGGTGCGCGCTCGTAGATCCAGCACGGGTCCATGATGTCCACGAGAAACACAGGGCGCTCGCCCGTTGCCGGCGCATCGTCTTCCAGGTGCAGCGCCAGCTGGTTGCTGCAGACTTTCATTTCCTCGTCCCGCCGGCGCGGCGGTGCAGAGTTCTTCAGCCGTTCCGCCGTCGCGTGCGGGTCGAGCGCCGTTCGCGAGTACCGGATTCCCAATCGCTGGTAACGCGCGAGCAGCGGATGCAGCCGCGCAACGAAGTCCGCGAACTCACGGCGCCTCGGCGACCACGTCACTTCAGCCAGCGCGGCGGCGCGCGGAAAGAGGGCATGCTCGACGCGCTCCGTCGTTCGCATGTGTTCGGTCCACGCATTCAGTTGCGCACCGAGCACGTGGCGCGCCTGGTCCGGGCCGATTTCCCTGGGCACAGGTTCGAACCCGTAGACATCGGCAAGCGTGACCAGTGATGGACGACCCGGCGGCTCATCGGGCGAATCGCTCTGGAGGTGATCCATGTACATCACGGGATCCGTCGCGGACACGACGTCGTGCCCGAGTCGCGCCGCCTCGATCGCACCGGCCGTGCCGCGCCAGGACATGACCGTCGCACCTTGCGGCACGCCGCCTTCGAGAATCTCGTCCCAGCCCACCAGGCGCCTGCCGCGCGCCTCCAGGAACTTGCCGATGCGGGCGACAAAGTACCCCTGCAGTTTCTTCTCGTCTGCGACGCCGAGCTCACGCATGCGTTCCTGCACGCGCGGCGAAGCTTCCCAGCGGTCTTTCACCGCCTCATCGCCACCGACGTGAATGTACGTGCCGGGGAATAGGTCCAACACCTCCGTCAACACGTCCTCGAGAAACGAGAACGTCTCTTCCTCGACATTGAAGAGCACCGTGTGAATTCCCCAGTCAGGTGACACGGGAAGCTGCACGCCGGGCTCGGTGCCCAGCTGTGGATAGGCTGCGATCGCGGCCTGCGCATGACCGGGCATTTCAATCTCGGGAACAATCGTCACGTGCCGCTCCGCGGCGTAGCGCACCAGCTCGCGCACTTCATCCTGCGTATAGAACCCGCCGTAGCGAACCGGCTTGCCGGTCTGTGGATCTCGTCCCGCAGCACCCGCAGGCGTGCGCCACGCGCCGATCTCGGTCAGGCGCGGGTACTTTTTGATTTCGAGGCGCCAGCCCTGGTCATCAGTGAGATGCCAATGCAGCGTGTTGAGCTTGTGCAGCGACATCCAGTCGATGATTCGACGAATGTCCGCGGGCGGCATGTAGTGACGCGCCACGTCGAGCATCACGCCGCGCCAGCGAAAGCGCGGCGCATCTTCGATTTCAAGTGCCGCAATACCGATGACTTTTGCTTTGCCGTCCAGCGCTGCGTGCTCAGCTGTTGCCAGCTGCCACAAGGTCACCGCGCCGTAGAAAAGGCCGCGAGGGCTGCGGGCGGAGAGGACTATTCGCCGGGGGGATACGTCTAGCGAATAACCCTCGTCATCCTGCGCGCCCTCGCGGGCTGTGAGTTGAACCACGATGCTTGCATCGTCTCCCGCGTCCACGGGATCCAACTCGACGGGCACCTGCAAGCCGGTCGTGAGCGCGAGCAGGTCGGCGAAGCGACGTGCTGCCTGCAACGCGTCGCTCGAAGTAACGCGGATCGGCGTGTGCGCGCCCAACTCAAATATGCCTGTGCCCGGCTTCGCACTCGCTGGCGCCGGTATGACAGCGACCGACGCAGTTCGTGTTTCGTGGACCGGCTTTTCGTTGCACCCCTCGAGTGCCACTGCGAGTACAACGGCGAGTGCAAGTGCGACAACCTTTTTCATCGGTTCAGCGCACCAGGGCAGCCACGGTGGGCGTTTCGCCTGGCGCTTCAGCGAAGCTGAACCCCGTCTGGTGAATGCGCTCGACAACCTCTCTATGGCTGGGCAATGCAGCGACGGCACGCCGCGACGCCTGTTGCACGCGCGCGAACTCTTCGCGGGCACGCGCGGCATGCGGGTAGTTTGCGCGATTGCCCCCAAGTTCCGTCCTGAACTCCATGCCGTAGAGCACGAACTGGTAGTTACCGGTGGCGAAGGTTTCATAGTCCATGACGAAGTCGAGGCGGCCGGGTATGCGATGACGCCACATTTCGAGAGTCTCCAGCAGGCTGTCCGGACAAGTCTCAGGCCTCGTGTTGTCGCGCCAATAATCGGTGTCGCGACGCTGGCTGATGCAGTAGTGCATCTTGATGAAGTCGATGATGCGTTCGTAGCGCTTCGTCATCAGCCGGTTGTAGAGATTCGCCGCCTGTTCCATGCCGCCAGTGCGTGGGAAATACGCGGCGAGCATGTAGGCCGCCGCCTCGATGAGCAGGATGCCGGTGGACTCGAGTGGTTCCATGAAGCCGCCGGCGAGGCCGACGGCGACGCAGTTGCGATGCCAGTGGCGTTCGCGCCAGCCGATCGGAAACTTCAGTTTTCGCGCGTTCAGGCCACCGGCCGCCGGGCCGATGTACTGGCGCAGGATTTCCTCGGCCCGCGTATCGTCGGTGTAACGACTGCTGTAGACGTAGCCAACCCCGCGGCGCTGATCGAGCCCGATGTCCCAGGTCCAGCCGGCTTCGTGGGCCGTCGAGATCGTGTACGGGACGATGGGGTCCGTCGTGCGCAGATAGGGCACCTGCATCGCGACGGCGCAGTCGTTGAAGACGATGTCGTTCTTCGGCTGGAACCTGACTCCGAGCGCATCGCCGATGAGTTGACCTCGAAACCCCGTGCAATCGACGTAAAGTCCCGCCTTGAGCTCGCCGTGCTCCCTGGAAACCAGCGAGGCAATCGCGCCTGTCTCGTCGACATTCACTTTCTCGACCGTTCCGATCAGGCGGCGCACGCCAAGCTCCTTGCCGACCTCGGCAAGAAAAGTCGCGAACCTTCCGGCATCGAGGTGAAACGCGTAGTTGAGTGGACCGCGATATTCCGGATCGGTCAGCCGCTTCGGCGCCCGGCCTGCATCGCACACAGCCTCCTGCAGACTCACGGCGGCCGCGAACGAAACACCCGGGCCCGCTTCGCCCATCAACCAGTACGGCAGCAGTTCGAGGGGGCTGCCTTCGCCAGGAACCTGGAACGGCCGCGGCAGCTGAAACGGATGGTAGTAGTGGCTATGCCGGCCGTTCTCGGCCGGTCGCACCCAGTCGACGAACCTGATTCCCTGCTTGAACGTCGCAGCGCTGTTGCGCATGAAGCGCGCTTCGTCGATGCCGATGGACGAGAGTGTCTTCAGGATCGTCGGGAACGTGGCCTCGCCCACACCGAGAATGCCGATCTCGCTCGACTCGATCAGGGTCACGCGCACACCGCCCGGCCGGTTCGCACCGAGATGCCTCGCGAGGTACGTGGCTGTCAGCCAACCGGCGGTGCCGCCCCCAACGATCAGGACCTCGTCGATGGGCGCGCTCATGCGGCACCGGCGAGGTAAAAGAACGCGTTGGCGGTGAGGCGGCCGCTTCGTGGATCCGAAGACAGAGCAGCATCGGCATTGATGCTTCCCGAGTGCAGAACCTGGCTGCGATAGATCAGTACGCGATTGAATATTGCTGCGAAAGCCGCGATGCGCTCGAATCGCTCATCGCTGTCGCTGGCGTAACGGGCAGGCGGAGGGCCATGGCCTTCCACTTCGCCCTTGAGACGCTCGAGATAGATTGGCAATCGCTCCTGCGTGATGGATTCGTAGCCGGTCGCGCGATGCCGATAGAAGGACGTGCCGCCGTGCGACGACTGGCAAAAGTAATGCAGGACTGCAAGCTGTCGCGGATCCGCCGTGTCGAAGTGCGGCAGACGCTGAAACAGGTTGAGCTTCTCCGGCGGCACAGTAACCATCGAAAGCGAGCAGGTGGCTTTCACGGGACCGTCCGTATCGAAACCGAACGTCTCCCTCAGGATCGGCTTGATCGAATCGTAGAGCGCCGCGAGATATTGCTGTGGCACGGGCGCGCGCACGCCGGGGTAATAATTCACGTCACCCTTGAGAGCGCGGAACTTCACCTCGGTGGCGGCGTACTCGACGAGCGCCTCGGGCTCCGCCAACAGTCCGTCGATGACGACCACCGATTGGCGCTCGTTACCCACCACGACGGTCTCCACGCTCATGCCGGGCTTTGCGCTGAAGTGCAACGGCATCTCGAGGGCCTGCAGCAAGACGACCCCGCAATGATAACGGGCGCGGCCGCCATCGTTAACGCCGGCGCGCGTGGGCAAGGAGCGAGGAGCTGGCCGTGAATCCGGGCCCGGGAGCCAGCGCTCCCGGGCCCGTCGATCACAACTTCATGAGCTCGGAGGGAGTGCTCAGAAGTTGATCCGAACGCCCCCGTAGTAGATCCGCGCGTTGTCGTAATAGCGCGCGGGCCGGCCCGGGTTGTTGTCGTAGTACTGGAACAGCTCCTCGTCCGTCAGGTTGATGGCATCGAGCGTGAGCGCGATGTCATCCGTGATATTGACGCTGACCGAGAGATCGACCGACTCGATCGTGTCCGAGTACAGCTCCCGCCCGCGGTCGATGTCGATGAAGAAATCGGAGCGGTAGTTGTAGGACAGGCGCGAGCTCACCCAGTCGTTCTCGAAGAACACCGACAGGTTGGCGGAGTGCTCCGAGTTCGACGGGATGGGATCGCCGTTCGCGGCGCTCGCATCCGAGTAGGTGTAGTTCGCGATCACGCCAAATCCACCGAAAATCGGCTGCTGGTAGTTCAGCTCGATGCCCTGGTTGCGGCCGCCCGAGCCGTTCACCGGCCGGTCGATCTGGTAGATGCAGCTGAAGATCGTGGCCTGGCTGGTCGCCTGGCAGTCCGGCCCCGCAGCGGTGAGCCGCGGATCGGTCGGGCTCGTGATCTCCGTGGGCAGGCGCTCAGGTCCCGTGCCATTGACGATGTACGACTGCAGGTCTTTGTAGAAGAACGTCAGGGACACCAGGGACTCGGGCGCGAAGTACCACTCGGCCGCCACGTCGAACTGCGTCGCGCGGTACGGATCGAGGTTCGGATTGCCGCCCGTGCCCGTAAACAGCAACGGCGTGAACGAGGTGATCGTGGGTGCGATGCGGTTGTAGTCCGCACGCGCCATCACGCGCGCCGCGCCGAACCGCAACAGCACGTCATCGGCCACGTCGAAGGTCAGGTTGGCGCTCGGCAGCACGTCCGAATACTCGTTCTCGATGCTGAGGGGCGCGATGTTGCCGAACGGGTTGGCCTGCGAGCCAGGCGTGCCCGGTGTGACTCCGATCTGCCAGCCCTCCGATGTCTGCGTGGTTTGCACGATGCGCACGCCGACGTTGCCACGCCAGCCCTCGCCCTCGAACAGGCCCATGACGTAGCCGCCGAGCGCTTCCTCGTTCACCGTGAAACTCTCGATCGGGCCCAGGTGATAGATCGGGAAGCTCGGCCAGTTCGCCACGTGGTTGGGATTGGTTGGATCGTAGGTGATGAAATCGAACTGCCCGTAGATCTCGCGCAGGCGATCAGCCGACACGAGACGGAACTGCTGCACGGTGCCCGGCGAAGCAATGTCCTCGAGGAAGTCGCTCGGCGTCACGCCGCCCGCAGCGCTGGCGAGACTGCAGGGACCTCCATCGCAGGCCGTACCATTCGCGGCCAGGAGCGCGCGCGTCTGGCCATAGGTGATGACTACGTTGCGCTCGTGCTCCGTGAACTTGAGGCCGGCCTTGACCGCGGTGAAGGCACCCGCATCGACTTTCCAGTTCAGGTCACCGTACGCGTAGAACTCTTCGTCCTCATTGAGGAACTGGTTGTGCGAGGCCCAGCCGAGTGTCGGCAGCGAGCTCGGATCGGTCAGATCGCCGAGGTTCGTAAAGTCGATCTCGGGGACGCCATTGGAGAAGTCCCACGTGAAACCCGTGAAGTTCTGGGTTTCCCAGAATGGCTGCGTCTTGGTTTCGCCTTCGGCCGACGTGTAGCCCAGCTTGGTGTGCAGCGACCAGGTATCGTTCGGCGCGAAATTGAGGTCGACGTCAATCGAATCCGTCTGCGTGCCGGCATCGCGCAGGATCGCATCGAACACGACGCCATTTGCGTCCGGGGCGGTGCCGGGATCGGGGCCGTCAGTGGCTATGTTGAACTGACCTGCCACCAGCGTGCCGTTCGCACCGACGACGGTATTGAACGGCTGCTGCCCCGCACCGAACATCTGACTGAACCACGCCATGTAGTTCTGGTTGAAGTTGTCCGCTTCCAACTCCGAGTAGAGTCCAGTGACATTGATGTCGAGCGCCTCGCTCGGCCGGAACTGCGCGGCAAAGCTCGCACCCTGGCGCACACGTTCCTGCTCGAACAGTGCGGAACCCACGAGCTCCGGAACCGCGAGCACCGCGCCGCCCTGGTCGGCGATCGCGCGATCGGCGTAACCGAGGAACTCGATGCCGTCGCGACGGACGTGGCGTTCCTGGTAGATGGCCGAGACCAGGAAGCCGACCGTTTCCTCTTCGTTCTTGAAGCTCAGCAGGCCTGAGGCCTGCGGATCCAACTCGTCCGCGAGCTCGCTGAAAGCGCCCTGCGCGGAGGCCGAGATAGTGAAGCGGTCGAGGTCCAGCGGGTTGCGCGTGCGCACGTCGACCGTGCCACCGATGCCGCCTTCCTCGAGGTCGGCGCGCGAGCCCTTGTAGACCTCGATGTTGCCGACGACTTCCGAGGGCAGCATCAGGTAGTTGAAACTGCGCGTCGCGGCCAGCTGGTCCAGGACGAACCAGTCGGCGGTAGCGATCGCATGCCCATTGAGCTGCGTGCGGTTCAGGTTGGGCGCTGTGCCGCGAATCGACACGCGCTCACCCTCGCCGAAGTCGCGCATGATCGTGACGCCGGTCAGGCGCTGCAGCGACTCGGCGACGTTCTTGTCCGGGAACTTGCCGACGTCCTCGGCCGTGATCGCCTCGACCAGTGTGTCGGACTGCCGCTTCGTTTCCAGCGACTGGCGCATGCTGCCGCGGATGCCGCTGACGATGACTTCCTCGACGATCTGACCCTGGCTCGCCTGGTCGTCGGCGTGTACGGGTCCCATTGCGCCGAGGCCGGCGAGCACGCTCGCCGAGCCGTAGAGGATCTTACGGATCTCTCGCGAGATCGATCTGCTGGAGCTCATTCTCGTTCCCCCTTGTTGTTCAGCCGGTGCGTCGCGACGCTCATTGCCGCGCGCTTCCGACTCGTGAATGCCTTGGCCCGATGTAAATCGAAGATCTGTGTGTGTTGCCTCACGCTTCCGGTTGTGAGTCCAGGTACCAGCTCGCCGCGCCAATGGCGCCGAGCTGGCCGTGTTCGATCAGCTTCACGGGCACGCGCTCGAGCAATGTGCGCATCGCGCCTTTGCTCATGAACCGCTCCATGAAGTCACTCTGTCGAAGGAAATCCTTGATGCGCGGCAGGATGCCGCCGGCGAGATGCACGCCGCCGTGCGCGCCGTAGAGCAGCGCCAGGTCACCGGCGACGCTGCCCATCGCGCCGCAGAAAACGCCGAGTGATTCGCTCGCAAGCGCGTCGCCGCCGGTGAGTGCTGCCGCACTGACTTCCTCTGGCGTGTCGTAGCGAGCGGCCTGGCCGCGCACTGTCGCCAATGCCGAGTAGATGTTCGCCAGGCCCGGGCCGGAGACGAGGCGCTCGATGGAAACGTGCGAAAAGCGCTTGCGCAGCACCGCCAGGATCTCGAGCTCGAGATCCGTCGTCGGCGCAAATGAGGCCTGGCCGACTTCGGTGGAAAGCACCGCCGGTGCGTGGCGGCCCGGAATGAGTGCCGCCCCACCGAGACCGGTGCCCGGACCCAGCACGATGCGCGGTCCATTCACCACGGGTGTCGCGACGGCGCTGAGGGTGATCATGTCGCCGGGCTCGACGAACTGCGTACCGTACGCAATCGCCGCGAAATCGTTGATGAGCGAGAGGTCCGCGAAACCGAGATCCTCGCGCAGCGCCCCGACGTCGACCGGCCAGGGCAGGTTCGTGTGCAACACCGCCTCCCCAAGCGGATAGCCGGCACTGGCCACCGCGCCGTGACGCACGCGGAACGAGGGAACGCCGGAGAGGAAATCGCGGAAGATGGCGCCGAGGCTCGGATACTCCCCGCAGCGGAAAGTCCGGAACGGATCGAGGGAAACCGGGCGCCCGTCGTTGTTGAGCGTGGAAACGAGGCCGAGTCGCGCGAACGTGCCGCCGACGTCAGCCGCGACGAACGGCAGCCGGGACTGCGACCGGGAGCTCGAACCCACCTGGCTCAGCATCTGCGCCACGCCTTGCCTCGTTCTTCTCTCGCGGCGCGCTGGTGCGCGCGTGGGCCGGTATCCTATTTATTTTGACAACGATGTCAAGAGCCTTTTGACGGATGGTGTTCGCGGTGGCGCGCGCCACAGCGTGCCATTCGCGTGAAAAAGGCTTGTTTGCTGCACCCGCAGCAACGCCAGGCCGCCGTGTGCATGTCGCGAAACACAACCGGTGGCCGGGGTTCCCGCCGTTTCGTCCCGCGAATGACAACGTTGACAAGCGAGCCAAAAGAGTTTGCACTAGCGCCCGTCACGTGCCGCGCGCGCTGTTGGCAGGCAAAAAATGTCTGCGACAAAGTCGCCTGGCGGCGAGTGGACAAAACGCGCCGCATGCACTGAATCTTCAAGAAAAACCGGAGCCACGGCCCATGCACACACCGCACGACCCGCACGCGGGCACTGCCGGCAGCAGTTACCTCGGCTCGATCGTCATCATCGGGGTGCTGTTCTTCATCTTCGGCTTCGTGACCTGGATCAACGGGCCGCTGATCACGTTCGTGAAGCTCGCCTTCGACCTGGACACCGATGCGAAGGCATTCCTGGTCACGTTCTCGTTCTACATGGCGTACTTCTGCCTCGCTCTGCCGTCCTCCTGGGTACTCGAGCGCACCGGAATGAAGAAGGGCATGGCGTTGGGGCTGCTCGTGATGGCGCTCGGCAGCTTCATTTTCGGTACGTTTGCGACTGAGCGGCACTACCCGCTGGCGCTGACGGGCCTGTTCGTGATCGGCTGCGGGCTCGCGCTGCTGCAGACCGCATCGAACCCCTACATCAGCATCATCGGCCCGATCGAGACCGCTGCGCGGCGCATCGGCTTCATGGGCATCTGCAACAAGGTTGCCGGGGTGCTCAGTCCCTTCGTCGTCGGCTCGTTGATCCTGCACGGCGTCGGTGAACTGGAAACGCGCGTGGCCGCAGCCACCAGCACGGTGGAGCGCGAGGCCATCCTCACCGAGTTCGCTGCGAAGGTGTATACGCCCTATCTCGTGATGACCGGCATCCTCGTGCTGCTTGCGATCTGGATCCTGCGATCGCGCCTGCCGGAAATCAGGTCCGCGGAAGTCAACGCGCCGCCCGCGTCCACCGGTGGCACGCAGCGCACGAGCATCTTCCAGTTTCCGCACGTGTGGCTTGGAGCGCTCTGCATCTTTGTCTACGTCGGCGTGGAGGTGCTCGCGGGCGATGCGATCGGCACCTATGGCAAGGGTTTTCACCTGCCGACGGAGCAAACCAGGTTCTTCACCTCCTACACGCTGTTCGCGATGGTGATCGGCTATATCGCCGGCATCCTGGTGATCCCGCGCCTGGTCTCGCAGGAGCAGGCGCTGGCGGGCTCGGCCGTGCTGGGCGTGATCTTCAGCGTGGCGGCGTATCTCACGACGGGCAAAGTGTCCGTGGGTTTCGTCGCCGCGCTCGGACTCGCGAATGCCATGATGTGGCCCGCCATCTTTCCGCTCGCGATCCAGAATCTCGGCCGTCTCACCGAACGGGGCTCCGCGCTGCTGATCATGGGCATCGCCGGCGGCGCGATCCTGCCCTACCTGTTCGCATTGCTGAAGGAGCACTTCGATTTCCAGGCCGTTTTCCTGGCGATCACCGTGCCGTGCTACCTGTATGTGCTGTTCTATGCCACCCGCGGACACCGCGTCGGCCAGAAGGAAGCGGCCGCACGCGGCGCGTCAGCGCTGCAGCAGGCATGAGATACTTGACCTGACGGGGTTGCGAAGGTCGCCGGGTGCACAAGACGACAATCAAAGACGTTGCGAAACGCTCCAGGGTCTCGCTCAAGACAGTCTCGCGCGTGATCAACAACGAGCCCTCGGTGCGCGAGAAGACGCGCAAGCGCGTGCTCGACGCCGTCGCGGAGCTGAACTACCACCCGGACATTTCGGCGCGCAACCTGCGCAGCGCCAAGTCATACGCGATCGGTCTCGCCTACGACAACCCGAACCCCTACTACATCATCAGCATGCAGAGCGGCGTGCTCTCCGCGTGCCGCGAAACGGGCTTTGGACTGCAGATTCACCCGTGCGATGCGGCTTCGCCGGCGATCGCCGAGGAGTTGCGCGACCTCGCGCGACGCTCGCGTCTCGCCGGGCTGATCCTGGCGCCGCCGATGTCGGAGCGCACGGAGCTGATCCAGTTCCTGTCGAAGAACAACATCCACTTCGTGCGCGTCATTTCCGCGGCGGAAGACCCGCGCGACGGCTTCGCCTGCGTCTACGTGGACGACCGCGACGCGGCCTATGCGATCACGGAACACCTCATCCAGCTCGGCCATCAGCGCATCGGTTTCCTCTGGGGCGGGCGCGCGCACCTGTCGAGCTTCGAGCGTTACAAGGGCTACCAGCTCGCGCTCGAGCATTACGGCATTTCCGCGGACGAGTCGCTGGTCCTGCCGGGCGACTATTCCTTCGACGACGGTTTCCGCGGCGGGCGCAAGCTGCTCTCGCTGGAGCGGCGTCCCACGGCAATCTTCGGCTCGAACGACGAGATCGCGGCCGGCGCCTTTGCCGCCGCGAAATCCGTGGGCATCGATGTGCCCAACGACGTGTCGATCGCCGGCTTCGAGGACAGCGCGTTCTCGAAACAATGCTGGCCCGCGCTCACGACCGCGAAGCAGCAGACCGAGGAAATCGCGCGCTACGCCGCCATGCGGCTGATCTCGGATCTCAAGCCGAATACCGTCGAGCGGGGGGCGCATGTCGCCGAGAACAAGGGCTTCAGCCCGCAGCTCATCGTGCGCGGCTCCACGGCGCGCCCACCGCAATCGAATTGAGCCGGGTGGCACGCCGGTCATGACCTCCAGCAGCAAGCAACGCAGCGTCAACACGCCGGAATCGACGGCGATGTTCCGCGAAGCGGCCGAAGCTGCCACCGCGGTCGAACGGCAGATACGGGACAACGCGTCGCTGCTCGCGTCGCTGACGCAGGAACTGCGCGAGCGCGCACCGCGTTTCGTGATGACTTCCGCGCGCGGCAGCTCCGATCACGCGGCGACGTTTGCCAAGTACGTCATCGAGACCCAGCTGGGACTGGTCACCGCGTCGGCCGCACCTTCCGTCACATCCATCTACGCGGCGGCACAGAGTCTCGATGACGTCCTGTTCCTCGCGATTTCGCAATCGGGAAAGAGCCCGGATCTCATGGAGCACTCGCGCGCAGCCCGGGCCGCCGGCGCTCACGTCGTTGCACTGGTAAACACCGCGGATTCGCCGCTCGCCGACGTCGCACACCGCGTGATTCCGCTGCAGGCGGGTCCCGAGCGCAGCGTGGCGGCGACCAAGAGTTTCATCTGCACACTGAGCGCGATTCTTCATTTGGCCGCTGCCTGGCGCAACGATCGCGCGCTGCTCGACGCAGTAGCCGCACTTCCGGAGGGCCTGCGCAAGGCCTGGGACATGGACTGGACTGCGGCGGTCGAAGCCCTTGCCTCCGCGCGCAACCTGTTCGTGATCGGCCGCGGCCTTGGTCTCGCCGCGGCGCAGGAAGCAGCTCTCAAGTTCAAGGAGACCTGCGGATTGCACGCCGAGGCGTTCAGCGCTGCTGAGGTCAAGCATGGTCCGATGACGCTGGTCGGCGCGGACTTCCCGGTGTTGTGTCTCGCGCAGGAAGACGAAACACTGAGCGGCATCATGAGCCTCGCGCGCGAGTTTCGTGAGCGTGGAGCCCGCGTTCTCGTGGCAACTCCCGTTGCCGAGGAGCCTGCGCGCCTGCCCATTCCGGCGGCTGGCCATTTCGCCTGCACGCCGATCCTGGCGATCCAGAGCTTCTATCGAATGGTCAATGCGCTCGCGATTCGTCGCGGCCGCAACCCTGACCTGCCGCCTCACCTGCGCAAGGTGACGGAGACGATGTGAGCGTCGCATTCGTCAATGGCCGCCTGCTGACGCCGGAAGGTCTCGTGACCGGGCACGCGCTGCTGGTGGCCAACGGGCGAATCGAAGCGATTGTCGGCAACAAGGACCCGCGTATCGGGGCGACGCGCTATGACCTGCGCGGCGCCATCCTGTCACCGGGGTTCATCGACGCCCAGGTGAACGGTGGCGGTGGTGTCCTGTTCAACGAGACGCCCACCGTCGAAACCATTCGCCGCATCGGAGCGGCTCATCGCAAGTTCGGTACGACGGGATTTCTGCCGACGCTGATCAGCGATCGCCCCGACGTCATGCGAGCGGCACTCGACGCGGTTGCGCAGGCGATGCATCAGCATGTGCCGGGCGTGCTGGGCATTCACCTCGAAGGCCCCTTTCTCGCTCCCGAGCGCAAGGGCATTCACGATGCGGCGCGCTTTCTCACACCGACGGACGAGCTGCTGGACCTGATCGTCCAGGCACGCGCGGGACGCGTGCTCATCACAGTCGCGCCCGACCGTTTCCCACCAGAAGCGATCGCGCGGCTCGCACGGGGGGGTGTGGTCGTCTCAGCAGGGCACTCCGCTGCGACTCACGCGCAGACACGCGCCGCGCTCGATGCCGGCATGCGTGGTTTCACGCACCTGTTCAACGCGATGTCGCCTCTCCAGAGTCGCGAACCAGGCGTCGTGGGAGCGGCGCTGGAAGATGCGAAGAGCTGGTGCAGCGTCATCGTGGATGGCGAGCACGTTCATCCTGCGACACTGAAGGTCGCGATCGCGACCAAGCCGCGCGGCAAGATTTTCCTCGTGACGGATGCGATGCCGCCGGTCGGCTCCGGCAGCACGAGCTTCGTGCTCAATGGCGAGCGCATCGACTGCAGCGGAGGTGTCTGCCGTTCGCCGGGTGGTGTCCTTGCGGGCTCGGCGTTGGACATGGCCACGGCCGTTCGCAACACGGTCACGCTGGTCGGTGTGCCGCTCGACGAGGCACTGCGAATGGCGTCGACCTATCCCGCCGCTTTCCTCGGTCTCGAGGACCAGGTGGGGAGTCTTGCGGCTGGTAAACGCGCTGACCTGGTCGCGCTCGACGACGCGCTCAATGTCACCGGGACGTGGATAGCCGGCGAAACGCCGGCACAATAATCGACTCTCACGAAACCCCGACGCACGCGGGGCGCTTCGCTGCGCCGCGTGCACACGATTCCATGCGATCAGCCCGCTTTCTTGATGAACTTCATCTCGGGATCGCGCCCGTCGCTGATCGCTTCGCCGGCCGAGTTCACCAGCTTTTCCGACACGGTGAGCTCCAGCTCGGTCAGCTCGAGGCGTGTCTGCAGGAGCGCCGGCCGGCCCGTCGACGTATTCGCGCGGCAGGGTGCGGCGTTCGTGCCGACGAACGTCCCCTCCTCCTTCTTCCACTCCAGCGGACAATTGCCCGGCCTGACGTCGTCGGGCATGAGGCTCTTGAATATCTCGGGCCGCAGATAACCCGTGGTCCAGCGGGCGGGCTCGCGCAACGACAACATCGAATGCGTGATCTGCTTGCCGTCCTCGCTCACTTCGAAGCGATGCAGGCGTTGCTGGAGGACGCGACGCGGATTGCCGGTTGCGAACTGCTGCTCGTAGAACACGACCTTGCCGATCATCATCGAGGACACGCGCACCATCACCAGGTCGGTGGGTTCGTGTGTCGCGGCGGTGTCGTCCTGGATCTGGATGGCGTTGTCGTACACGCCCGGCAGCCAGTGCTCGATGCTGGCGAGCTCTGCCTCGCGCAACTTCTTCTCGGCGGTGCACCCCGCGAAGCTCACCATCGCTGCGCACAGCAAAACCGCGCGGCCCAGGGTCGCGAAACGCTCAACTGTCATAGAGTCTCCATGCCGCTTGATAGGAAAGGCCCATCGAAAGAATCCGGGCGATCAGGTCCTGGTACTGGATCCCGGCCGCGCGCGCGGAGTCCGCGAAGTCTTCGCCTTCCGACAGGTTGGGATTGGCATTCGCTTCCAGTACGAAGAGGTTGCCATCCGCGCGCAGCCGAAAATCCATGCGTGCGTAACCTGTCAGATGCAGTGCCTTGTAGATGCGACGCGACTGTTTGGCAAGCTGCTCCGTGACGTTTTCCGGCAGGTCGCTGGCCGCCCGCGTGGTGATGCCGTATTTCGCCTGGTAGCGCTTGTCCCACTTCACCTTGCGCGTCGCGATAGCGGGCAGCGAGTCCGGCAGGGATCCGAATACCATCTCCCACGGCGGCAGCGTCGTGAGCCGCTGGTTGCCGAGCACGCCGACGTAGATTTCGCGTCCCTCGACGAACTCCTCGACCAGCGCATCGGAAGTCGTCTGCTCGTGGATGAACTCGACTCGCTCGTGCAGCTTCGCGGCATCTTCGACGACAGACGCCTGGGCAATCCCCAAGCTCGCGTCCTCGGTCGCGGATTTCACGAATAGCGGGAAGCGCAGGCGCTTCGGCAACTTGAAGCGCTGGCCGCGCTGGATCAGGGTGAACTGCGGTGTCGGTATGCGGTGATAGGCGAGCAGCTGCTTCGACAGCACCTTGTCGCGTGACAGGAGCAGACCGCGCGGATTGCATCCCGTGTAAGGCTGTCGCAGCAGTTCGAGGAAGGCGACCAGGTGCTGGTCGTACGTGACGATGCCGTCGAATTCCTCGAGCAGGTTGAAGACGATCTGCGGCTTCCACTCGGAAACCGCGGCACGCAGCTCGGTGAGGCTGTCGCGCACACCCAGCGGACGAACGTCATGCCCGGCTTGCCGCAGGTGGGAGATGACATCGAACTCGGTGCGCCACTCGTCGATTTGCTTCTCGCTGTAGCCTTCGAGGCTTTCGGGCGGCACGAGGCTTTCGTGCATCACGACGAGCGTACGCAACGGCTTCACAGGGTATGCCTCCCCGCGCTGCCATCGACATGCAGGCGCGCGATGCGCAACACGAGCCGCTCGACGCGTGATCGGGCGTAGCGGGGTGCGCATCGCAATTGCAGACGCAACACGTCGCAACGGTGCAGGATGAGTCGCAGGACCTGGTGGACCAGGTATTCGCTCACATCGAGCCGGTTCGCAATGTTGCGCCGGAGAGCGGTCTTGAGCGAGCGGATGTACGTCGCGGCGCGGACGTGTTGCGGCGTCCCGGCACTGCGCACCTGGAACGAACGGCGCAGCATGGTATCCACGACTCGCGCACGTCCCGCAGCGTGGCGCGAGAGCCGGTCGCGGTAGTGCTCGCCCAGCGTGCGCTGGTCCCCGGAAATCGGTTCGACCAGCCGTCGCTGCCGAACGCGCGGATGCGTGCCTCGCAGCTCGCTCATCAGCTCATCCACGTACTCGAGCTTCTCGAGCGCGGGCCAGTTGCGATAGACGCGGCGCCAGTGCGCATTCGGCCGCAACCAGACCGCGAAGGTCTCCGCGAAGTCTTCCGTGGGATGGCATTGCGCGTACCACGCGCCGAGATGCTGCACGAAGCGGCGGCTGCCGGCGCGTGGGCGATAACTGTCGGGATACGGAAGCGATGCGGGGCCGAACACTTCGCGCCAGCGGCGGCGATGGCGCAGGCGATACGCGGTGTCGAGCGCGTGCCCCGCTTCGTGACGAAGGATCCGCATCAGCCAGTTCGCGTTCCCACCTTCCACTTCACGCATCATGCGCCGTTCCAGCCGGCGCAGGCGCGGGTGAGCGAGATAGAACGGAACGGCGATACCGGGCACACCATCGGGTGAGAACCACTCTTCCGAAAGCCACAGGTGCGGCCGGAATTCTATGCCGGCACGCTGCAATTCGTCATTGAGTTGATCGAGGTAGGGCTGCAGCGGCGAGCGTTGCAACGAGATATCGAGCTCGCAGAAGCGTACATGAAGCAGCTCCGCATCGCTGAGCCGGGTCCAATGCCGCTTGCGGCTCGTGCGCGTGCGCGGCGTGCGGCGCGAGCGGGCGGACGCCTTCATGCCGCGGGAGGCTCGGCCATGCGCATCAATGCGGCGGACAGCAGCCGGTCCGCAAAGCCGCTGAGCAAGTCGCGTTTCATGACGCCGCGACTCCAGCCCTGCGGAATGTTCGGCACGCCATGCAGCGCGCCCGCGAGCTGGCCATAGGCAGAACCGGTCGAATCGGCATCCAGGCCCAGGTTGACTGCGAGCAAAGCCCCTTCGCGGAAATTATTCGATCGCTCCAGGGCCCACAACACCGCTTCCAGGCAGTTGAGAATGGTTCCGCCGCCATCGAGTTGCGAAGCGGACTTGCCGCGCCAGGAGCCGGCGGCAATCGCCTCGACCGCGGACTTGAGCGGCTTGCGCTCCCACAATCCCGGCACGGGCGTATACCCGGGGGACAGCAATTTCTGCTTCGCAACTCCCTGCAGGGCACCGATCAGGAGTGCCGCGAACAGGCGACACGAATCGAGAACCAGCGGCGCCTGGTGCGTCGGGCGCGCAGCGTCCGCCGCCATCTCGATCGCCTGCTCCGGATCCGGCAGAAAATAAAGCACCGCGGAGGCAACGCGCGCCAGGGGTTCCTTGTCGATGCGCGAGGGATCGTGCGATCCCGCGAAGGACTTGCCGCGCCACTGCGCGGATGCCAGCGCCTTCGACACTGAAGCCGTGATACCGAGACACTGTCCCGTGCTGGTGAGGTGACCTTCGCGCTGCCAGCCCTGGTATCGCTGCACCTGGTCGCCAGCATCGAAACCCTGGCATTCGAGCAGGCTTTCCGCGAGACAAAGTGCCATCGCGGTGTCGTCGGTCCACGCTCCGCGAGGAAGATCGAACGGGCCGCCGCCCTGGAGATCGGTGACCGGAGAAAACGATCCGGGCCTGCGAAACTGCACGCTCGCGCCCAGCGCATCACCGATTGCAAGACCGAGGAGCGCCCCCTGGTAGCGGTCGCGCAGCGAGCGTGCCGCCGCGAGCTCGGAGCGCCCGATCTCGGGCGCCGGCCCACGCCAGCGGCGCACGTAGTCCACCTGCTCCTCGGTTTCCGGCGTCTGCGGCCAGAACACCGCGCGTTCGTTCGACAGCCACAGCTCGTTGAGCCGTTGCAGCCCGGTGTCCGGTGACATGCCACGTTGCACGAGATAACAGCCCATCGCTGTGCCGGTGCGACCGATGCCTGCGCGGCAATGCAGGTAGACGATGTGACCCGCGGCCAGCGCGCGCTCGAGATACTCCAGGATTTCCCGCATCGCCTCGTCGGAGGCCGGAATCGAGTGATCATGGATCGGCTTGCGCGTGTAGATGACGTAGCGCCCGCTCGCGGTCCGCTCGGTCGGCAGCAACGCATCGTAGGCCGGCAACTCGCCCGGCTCGGTGAGATCGATGAAATACGTGACACCCGCGGCGAGCAGTTTCTGCAGACGCTCCAGGGTGTTCGCGCGGGAATGCGAACCCGGATACTCGCCGGCGAGCAGTCGTCCGGGTTCCACCCAGTAGGTGTTGGGCAGTGGCCGCGGTGGTTCTTCCGCCGCGACTTCAGGTGTTCGCGACACGTTCCATCCAGCGCAACGGCTCCTCGCGGGGCTCGAGCTCGCCGGCGATGAGTTCTTCGTCGAGTGGCGCCGCGGATGCGCGGCCTTGACCGGTTTCGCGACCCGCTTCGAGCGCTCCGAAATCGAAGGCTCGCGGATCGGCGAGATGCGAGACCACCACGTTGCGCAGGCCGGTGGCGATGGCTTCCAGGCGCCCCGGGAAGCGTCGTTCCCAGTCCGCCAGCATCTGCCTGGTCGCGACGCGCTGCAGGTTGTCCTGCGAGCCGCACAGGCGGCACGGAATGATGGGGAACGCGCGCGCCGTCGCGTAGCGTGCAATGTCACGCTCCGGAACGTAAGCCAAAGGCCGGATGACGATGTGGCGCCCGTCTTCCGAGCGCAGCTTCGGCGGCATCGACTTGAGCTTGCCGCCGAAGAACAGGTTGAGGAACAGCGTCTCGATCATGTCGTCGCGATGATGACCGAGCGCGATGCGCGTGACGCCATTCTCGGCCGCATGGCGATAGAGCGCGCCGCGTCGCAGCCGCGAACACAAGCCGCACATCGTCTTGCCTTCCGGCACCACGCGTTTCACCACGCTGTACGTGTCTTGCTCGATGACGTGGTAGGGCACACCGAGTGACTGCAGATAGTCCGGCAGCACGTGCGCCGGAAATTCCGGCTGCTTCTGATCGAGGTTCACGGCCACCAGCTCAAAATCCACGGGCGCGCTGCGACGAAGGCTGAGCAGCATGTCGAGCAGCGTGTACGAATCCTTGCCCCCCGAGAGGCAGACCATGACCTTGTCACCCTCCCTGATCATCCGGTAATCGGCGATCGCACGGCCCACCAGCCCGCGCAACCGGGCCTGCAGGCGATGGAAGTTGCGGGAAGGCGAAGGTTCGTTCGTCATCGGGTCATCGTTCAGGGGTGGTCGACAACGGTGCGCGAAGTGGCAAGGCGTGGGCCGATCGAGCGGTTCAGAATCATACGCAGCAGCCATGCGGTCGCAAGCGCCGCGAACAGGTGCTTGAGCGTGTGCCCGCTCAGCAGGCGGCCGGCGGCATAAATCTGCGGATCCAGCAGCTCGGCCACCCGCGCCAGGCAGTAGAACCCGATGACGACGACTACGTCACCGCGCCGCGTATATCGAGGCGTTCCGGCGATCAGGATCCCGATGACCGCGAGCAGCGTATACGCCTGAAGTACGAGATAGGGGGCCAGGTCACCGCCCTCACCCGGGCTGAAAGCCCAGTACACGACCGTGGCTGCAGACACAACCAGGGTCGCGGCGAGATCGAAGACAGGCGGCCAGCGCTTGCCGGCGGGCAGCTCGCGGAAATCACCGAGAATCGCCAGGACCAGGGCACCGCTGATGAGCGCGATCGGGAGGCGATCCCACACCAGCCGCTCGTCCGAGGGATCGAGGTGGTAGTACGCGGAGCCGATCCCCGTTAGCACCACGCCGGCAAAGAACGCGAAGTAGGCCCACCGCTCCGCCGGCTGCCGGAACCGCACGGACGCCGGTGAGTCCGGCCGCCACAGGACGTAAAGGCCGGCAAGACCGACGAGCACGAAAGGCAGGTTCGAAGCCGTATCCCAGAAGTTGGGGATTCCCAGCCACTCGCGGCCGTCCGCGAACAGGTGATAACTCTGGGGCTGATGAATTTCCGGCAGGAGCAGCGCCAGTAACAGGAGAGCGAGCAGGATACCGGCGTGCATCAGTACGCCGCGCTATACGCGGCCCAGAAACTCTCCCAGTCCGCATCGTCGCATTTCCTGCACTCGCGCAGGTGCACGGTACGGAACAGCCACGCGCCTTTCTGCGGCAGCGTGAATCGCGCCACGCCGCGTTGATCGGTCACCGCGGTGAGCCGCGTCACCGCGCCGTCGTCGGCGCGATGCATCGCGGTGACCGTGGCGCCGGGAAGCGGCCTGGTCTCGAACAGCACCTGGGCGATCTGTTCCCCAGTGGCCGCGGTGAACGGATTCTGCAGCAACACGATCTCGAACTGCGTGCCGGTGAAGCGGTGGTGCAGGTCGGTCTCGGTCTGCTCGCCCGACCGGCCGAGCAGTTTCAGGAAGCGCCAATAACGCTCGCGTTCCTTCGCGCGCCGCGACTTGACGCCGCGAATGCCTTCGTGCGCCACGTACTCGTCGAATTCCGCGCCGCTCATCTCGATGCGCGCCACGGAACGCACCATGGAGAACAGGAACGGCTGGTCCGCGCCGATCGGTTCGTTGAAAACCGGCGTCACGCCTTCGCGCGTCGAACGCATCAGGTCGCGGAATTCATCGCCATAGCGCAGCTCGAAGCGCTCGATGCGTGCCGCTTCGAAAGGCTTCTCGCTCTCGATCTTCATGCCAGCGCCGAGATTGAGCCGCACGACCACGGGCTCCGTCGGTGCGACGACCGGCTTGTCGGCTTCCAGCCAGTAGTCGTGCGCCGCTGCGGGCGCCGCGGCCAGGCCGAGTGCGACGAGCACGACACCCACCACACCGGGCAAAGGGGCACTCGCCTCAGGTGGTTCCTGTCGCTGCGATTTCCGTGGCATTGCCTGTGTCCTCCAGGTACTTGGACTCCAGGTAGCGCAGCGACGCCGCCGCGGTGAGCGGCTTCCCGGTCGCATGCTTCATGAGCTCCTGGATGGAAATCTTGGCGCCCTGGCTGTGCACGTTCTCGCGCAGCCACTCGAATAGCCCGCCGAAGTGCCCGGCGGCGATTTCCTCGTCGATGCCCGGGTGCTGCTGGTGCAGGCTCTCGTGCAGCTGCGCGGCGATGATGGCGCCGAGCGCGTACGACGGAAAATATCCGAAGGAACCCACCGCCCAGTGAATGTCCTGCAGGCAACCCTCGGCGTCGGACGTCGGACGCGTGCCGAGACGGTCCTGCATGAACACATTCCACGCTTCCGGGATGTCCCGGATCGCGAGGTCGCCGCTCAGGATGCGCTTCTCGAGGTCGTAGCGCAGCATGATGTGCAACGAGTACGTCAGCTCATCGGCATCGACGCGAACGAGGCCGCGGCGCACGCGGTTGAGATGACGGTAGACGTTGTCGACCGACCACTCGGGGCCACTCACGGCGAAATGCTTTTCCAGCAGCGGCGCGAGGTAGCGCACGAACGGCTTGCTGCGCCCGATGATCATGTCGAGCAGCAGCGACTGGCTTTCCTCCAGCGCCATGCCTCGATCGCGTCCGACCGGCTGGTCGCGCCAGTCCTGTGGCAGGCCGAGGTCGTACATCGCGTGCCCGCTCTCGTGCAGCGCGCCGAGCAGGCCGTCGAACGGATTGCCCGGATCGAATCGCGTGGTGATGCGGATGTCACCCGGCACGCCCTCCGTGAAAGGATGCTCGCTTTCGTCGAGCCGGCCGCGATCGAACGGAAAACCGATGGCCTTGATGACTTCGACCACCAGCGACCGCTGCTTCGCGGGCGTGATGCGCACCGTCATCGGCAAGGCGGGATTGCGTGACTGCAGCTCGAGAACCTCGTTGATGAGACTCGGCAGCTTGCGAGAGAGCGCCTTGAACAAAGTGTCGATGTCGTTCGTCGTGATGCCGGGACTGAATTCATCGACGAGCGCATCGTAGGGCTGCAGGTTCAGAGCCTGGCCGAGCAGCGCCGCCTTGTCGCGCACCAGCTGGACGACTTCCTCGAGATGCGGCGCCAGCAGGGAGAAGTCGCCGGCCCGCTTTGCCTCGATCCATTTCGCCTCGGCGCGCGACGTGGCACGCGCGAATCGCGAGACCAGCGTCGGGGGAGTCGCGATGGCGTGGTCGCGCTGCCGCCGCATCTCGCGCAGGTTCGCGAGCTGCCAGTCTTCGAGTCCCTGGGCGTTCGCCTGGGCACGGTCGAGCAGGCGCGTCACCTTGGGAGCGGTGAGGAGAGCGTGATACTCGGTTTCCAGCGCTGCGATCTGCTCGCCGCGCACGTCCGCGCTGCCCCGCGGCATCATCACCGCCGCATCCCAGCGCAGGAGCGACAGCGCGCCGCGGAAAGCATGCAGGCGCCGGAATTCCTGTTCGAGCTGGTTGTAAGGTGCTGCGGCCACTGGCAAGCCTCGGGACTGGCGGACAGCGGTCCGGCGGTCTGGGTTCGGCGTGTTGATGGCCGCAATTCTACCCGAGAGAGGCGCCGTCCCGGCGCTCCCGTGAGTGGAACCGCATAGAATTCAGCGACTTATGGCTCTGGATCCGAACCCTCGGCAACACCCTCGAACAGAGCGGTCGTGAGGTATCGCTCGCCCGTGTCCGGCAGCATCGCCAGCAGTACCGAGCCCTTCGATGCCTTCTGCGCGACCTTGAGAGCCGCTGCGAACGTGCCGCCCGAAGAGATGCCGGAGAAAATTCCTTCCTTGCTGGATAGCGCACGCGAGGCGTCGATCGCTTCCTGGTCGGTCACCGGCAGGATCTCGTGCGCGACGTCGCGATTGAGCACCGCCGGCACGAAGTCCGGCGTCCAGCCCTGGATCTTGTGCGGCTTGAACTCACCGCCCGAGAGCAACGCAGCGCCCGCGGGCTCGCTCACGATGATTCGCGTCTCCGGGCGCGCCTTGCGGATCATTTCGCCGGCGCCGGTCAGCGTGCCGCCCGTGCCCCAGCCCGTCACCCAGAAGTCCAGGCGCCTGCCGGCGAAGTCGCTGAGGATCTCGGGACCCGTGGTCTGGCGGTGATACTCGGGGTTCGCGGGATTTTCGAACTGCCGCGCGAGGAACCAGTCGTGCTTGCGCGAGAGCTCCTCTGCCTTGCGCACCATTCCCGTGCCGCGCTCGGCAGCGGGAGTGAGAATGACCTTCGCGCCGAGCATGCGCATGATCTTGCGGCGCTCGATCGAGAAACTCTCCGCCATCACCGACACGAACGGATAACCCTTGGCGGCGCACACCATCGCAAGCGCGATGCCGGTGTTGCCCGACGTTGCTTCGACGACGGTCTGCCCGGGCTTCAGTGTGCCCCGGCGCTCGGCGTCTTCGATGATTGCGATGGCGAGTCGATCCTTGACCGAGGACATGGGATTGAAGGCCTCGCACTTCACGTACATCGTGACGTGCGAAGGCGCGAGCCGGTTGATTCGCACGACGGGCGTGCGGCCGATAGTGCCGAGAATGCTGTCGTAGATCATTGAGGCCTCCTGGCGCTCGACAAGTGCGGGACCGGACACCGATTGTCCATTCCGGCGTGCGATCGTGTCGATACCGTTTGGTCAGGGCACCCACCTGCCTTTGGTGAGCGCTTGCGATTCCGCGTGCTGCAGCGCACGATCGTGTCGCCGGTCGCGTTCGCCGGGTTCTGTCGCGCCGCACCCTCGACGCCCGAGCGCGGAGTACACTGCCGCCATGACAACAAAAGAAAGAATCATCAAGAAGTACGCCAACCGGCGCCTTTACGACGCCACCGTCAGCCGCCACGTGACGCTCGAGGACATCCGCAACCTCATCGTGCAGGGCGAAAAGATCCGGGTCATCGAGGACAAGAGCAGCGAAGACATCACACGGCTCATCCTGTTGCAGGTGATCGCGGAGCAGGAACATTTCGGGCGGCCCATGCTGAGCACGGCACTGCTCGAATCCATCATCCGACTGTATGGCGACGCGCTGCAGGACCTGATGGCGCGCTTCCTGGAAACGAGCGTCGACAGCTTCGTGCGCCAGAAGGACGTGTTGCGCGCGCGGATCACGCGGTTGATGAGCGAGGCACCGGCTGCGACGGTGGCCTCGATGGCGGACGTCGCGCGACGCAATGCCGAACTGTGGGAATGCGTACAGGAGAGCCTGTTCTCGGCGCTTCGCGACCAGACAGAGCCGGACGACGCCGCGCGCAGGAGCAACGGCGCCGACCGGAAGTAAAACACCTCGGCGTCCAGTCACTCTCTTCTCTTTTGTTCTGCCGGGGTGGTGTTTAGGGTTGCGGTGCGGTCTGCGCCGGGTTTTTTTCGTGCCCCGGCCTGCCATCGACTGCCATGGCAGCGTTGCCCAGGTGCTCATCGAACCACTGCCTGATCAACTTCAGGCGCTCCACTCGCTGGCTCGGCGGCCCGTCACGACTGAGACCATGCGAAGACTCGGGGAATACGACCAGCCGCGCGGGTTTCTTCAGCATCTTCAGCGCGGCATAGAACTGCAGTCCCTGGTCGATCGGCGTGCGGTAGTCCTGTTCGCTGTGAATCACCATCACGGGCGTCTTCACGTTGTCGACGTACGAGATCGGTGAACGCGCGAGGTAGTCGGCACTGTCGCGCCACGGGAAATCGCGGAACCAGTGCGTGGCGAAGAAATAGTTGAGATCCGCGGTACCGACGAAGTTGTGCCAGTTGATCACCGCGCGCTCGACAATGGCCGCCCTGAAGCGATCCGTGTGACCGACGGTCCAGCTGGTGAGCAAGCCCCCGCCGCTGCCGCCCGCGACTCCCATGCGGCTTTCATCCACGTAGCCGCGCTCGAGCACCTTGTCGACCGCGGTCATCAGGTCGCGGAAATCGTCGCCGGGGTACTTGTACTGGATGATGTTCGCGAAGCGCTCACCATAACCCGTGCTGCCGCGCGGATTGGTGATGAGCACGACGTAGCCGGCCTGCGCGAGCACCTGGAATTCATGGAAGAAACCGGTGCCGTACATCGCGTGCGGCCCGCCGTGGATATAGAGAATGAGCGGATAGCGGCGCTGCGCGTCGAAGCCCGGCGGCTTGATGATCCAGCCCTGGATGCGCTGCCCGTCGAACGAGTCGAACCACAATTCCTCGTACTCGCTGAATTTCGCGTCCGCCGCAAGCGTGGCGGTGTGATGAGACACCGGCGTCCAGTTGCCCTGGCGACCGGCTGCCGAAAGCGGGAACGAGTAGACCTCCGCCGGCCGGGCGGAGGAGCTGAAAACCGCGGCGACACGGCCTTCGCGGCTGAGCGTGAATTCGCGCAGGTCGCCGTGGCGGAAGCGCGTGAGGGGCTCGAAATCCCCGCTCGTCACATCCACGGCGAACAGGTGCGCTTGGCCGCGATCGGTCGAAGTGAAAAGGATGCGCCGGCTGTCCGGGCTCCAGGCAATCCGGCTGCCGCCGCCGCGCGGAGCCGCGACGTCGCCCATCATCGAATCGGGCACATCGCGATCGAAATCGACGGCGAGCCGCCGCAGCTGCGTTCCGTCGCTGCGCATGACGTGCAGCTCGGACACGTACGCGCTCTGTGGAGGCGAAGTCGCGTCGTAACCCGTGAAAGCAACCCAGCGGCCGTCGGGTGAAGGCAGCGGATCTTCGTCGGGACCGACACGCGCGGTCAGCGCGCGCGGCTCCGTGCTGCCGTCCGCGGGCACCACGAAGATCTCGCTGTCGTTGGCCGAATAGTCGCCGTCGTCGCGACGGATGGAATCGAAATAGAGGCGCGCGCTATCGGCCGACCAGACCGGATCGCCGTCATCGAAGTGGCCTCGCGTAACGCGTCGTGCGCCCCGCTTCGGTCCCTTGTCGAGATCCACGACCCAGGTGTGCGCGCGCTTCGTGCCGCGATAACCGGGCGAGCCATCGTTTCGATAGAACAAGCGCTCGGTCACTACTGCCGACCGCGCCTTGGGTGCGGGTTTCGGCGCCGGATCCGGCGCCTCGTAACCGTCCTCGCCCGGCAGAGCAGTGCGCGACGTGAAAGCGATGTGTCGCCCGTTCGGCGACCACGAGTACGACTGAACGCCTTCGGCATCCGACGTGAGTTGCCAGGGCTCTCCGCCGCGGAAGTCGAGGACGTGCACCTGCCGCTTGCCGCTGCGGTTGGACAAGAAGGCGAGGCTCCGGCTATCCGGCGACCAGCGCGGCGCGCGATCGTCCGCGACACCGCCGGTGAGAGGACGGGCATCGGCGCCCGTTTCCTGGATCCAGAGGTCGTTATCGTAGTCATCGCGTTCGCGGTCGACGACTGTGCGCACATAGACGATGCGCTGGCCGTCGGGCGAGATGCGCGGATCCCCCACGAACTGCCAGTCCCAGAGCGATTCGGGACCGAAGCCTGCGTCGCCGGCCACCGCTGGGCCGGCGAGCACCGACCCGCAGGCCAGTGCCCACAAAAGGCGTTTCGACATCGTTTTCAACCTGGGCGAATGCCCCGGCACCGGCTCGTGACGCATGGTTCCCATCTTCCAATCCCGACCATAGGCAAGTCCACTCCTTTATCATTCGTCAATGTCCTCGATGACTTTCCTCGGTCCGCAATTCAGGACCCAGACCCTCCGCATCGCGCTGGCCCAGCTGGGCATCCGCGGCACTCTCGTGAGCATTACGGCCGGCTGGCAGGAGCGCGAAGGCGAAATCGACGAGCTGCGCAGCCACGTGGGCTCGAACGTGACGGACCTCGCCCTGTACGCCCGCACCGAAGAGGTGTTTGCCGCAGACGGTGAGCTTCGGACCCGACATCGGCAGCGGCAGTCTCGACTGCGCGAGATGCAGGAACTCTATCGGCTGCGTCTCGAGCATGCGAAGGATGCGGCGCGCGAGTTATTGGCCCGCGATGGAGACCCGGCTCTCCTGCGGCCCGCGCGGCGTGCGGCTCTGTCGGCACTCCGGCAGGTCGATCGTCAGCACCTGCTCGCGGTTGAACGCGAGCACGCGCAGTTTCGCCGGCACCTGCGGCCGCAGCAGCGCGCGAGTATCGTGCCGCACATCGATGCGATCCGGCGCGAGATCCAGCGCGCCGCCGCGGTCCTCATCGCGGGCGGTCACGTCGCGGTGCTCCTGAACCGGCTGCGACTGTTCGACCTCAAGCGGCTCGCGTCCGGAAAGCCGGTGCTTGCGTGGTCGGCCGGTGCGATGGCCGCGTGCGACAGCATCGTGCTGTTTCACGATCATGCCGCGGAAGGCGCGCGCGATGCGGAAGTGTTCGACGTCGGCCTGGGAATGCTGCCGGGCGTGATCGCCCTGCCCCACGCACAAGGCCGCCTGGCCCTGCACGACGCGACGCGCGTCAGCCTGCTGGCGCGTCGTTTCGCGCCCGCTCATTGCATGACGCTCGACGATGGCACGTCGTTGCACTGGAAATCTGGCGTGCTCAAGCACAGCGCCAACGCCTGGAAGCTCACGCGCTCCGGCGCGCTCGACGAGGTCCGCCCGGAATGAGCGCGGCACTGCGCGAGCTCATCGGCACCCAGCCGCCGGATCCGGCTGCGATCGATGCTTTCATCGCGGCGAACCGCTTCCCGGTGGTCGATCCGACCGGCGTGACCTTCGTATTCCGGGGCGAAGCGGACAAGGTACTGCTGCGTTGCTTCATCCACGGCCTGCCCACGGCACAGCCGCTGGAGCGCATCGCCGGCACGGATCTCTGGCTGCTGCGCATCGACCTGCCACGCAACTCGCGCATCGAATACAAGTTCGAGGTCGTTCGCGGCGAGCACAGCGAGTGGATCACCGACCCCCTCAACGAGGTGATGGCAGCGGATCCGTTCGGCGCGAACTCGGTGTGCCAGGGTTACGGCTACGAGCGTCCCGAGTGGACCGAGCCGGATCCAGGGTCGCGCCGCGGAGCGCTGGAGGAACTGAACCTTTCGAGCGCCGCTTTCGATTCGACGCGACGGCTCATCATGTACCTGCCCGCGCGTTTTCGGCGCACGCGCCGTTATCCGCTGTTGCTCGTACACGACGGCGAAGACTATCTGCGATTCGCGGAATTCAAGTCCGTGCTCGATAACCTGATGGATCGGCTCGAAGTCGCGCCGATGATCGTGTGCATGACGCAATCGCCCGACCGGCTCAACGAGTACGCCGGTAACGACGAGCAGGCGCGGTTTCTCACCGAGGAAGTGGTGCCGCTGGTGCGCTCGCGTTATCCGCTCATCGACGAACCGGCGGGCCGGGGCATCATGGGTGCGAGTTTTGGCGCCGTGGCGTCGTTGCACACCGCGTGGCGCTACGCCGGTTTCTACGACCGGCTGTTGCTGCAATCCGGATCGTTCGCGTTCTCCGACATCGGCAGCCATCGTCGCGCCCCGGTGTTCGATCCGGTCGCGAAGTTCGTCAACGAGTTCCGCGCGCGCCCGGGGCAACCCGCGAGCCGCATGTACCTGAGCTGCGGCATCTACGAATCGCTGATCTATGAGAACCGCTCGATGCTGCCAGTGCTGAACGATCAGGGGATCCAGGTGAAGTACGAGGAAGTCCGCGACGGCCACAACTGGGTGAACTGGCGCGACCGCCTGCGCACTGCCCTGTCCTACCTGTTCCCCGGGCCGCAGTGGATGGTCTACGAATAACGCACTCGCAACACGGTCTGCCACCGATGACTGTCAGCATCGTCAAGCGTCCAATGTCGGACTCCGAACGAGAGTTTCTCTCCTCGACAGGCAAAGGCTCGCTGGATCTCTCGTACTTTGGCGCGCTGGCGTGGGGCGGCGCGATGCTGATGTTCGTGTACGTCTTCGCCTGGAAGTTTGTTGCCTGGATCGTGCGGCGCGTCTCCGGAGCTGAGATAGGCTGGGACGGCCCTACGGCACCATGGATTCTTGCGGCCGGTATCGCAGCGTGCGCTCTCTTCATAGGCAGGGAGGTCACGCGCGCGCTGCTCCGGGCGCGACGCGGCGGTCAGGAGCGGCGCCGCGAACTCGCAGCGGGTGAAGTGCTCGAGGAATCGTACGAATTCAGCGAGGCCAGGCGATTCCAGGAGCCCGAACACGGCGGCATGATCTACTTTCTGCGCTCGACCGGCACCGGGGTCTTCGTGGTTTATGACCACGAGAGCCAGGACCTGGGCGTCGAGGGGCGGAATCCTCTCGACAGTTCGTTTCGGCCCAGCGCCGTGATGCAACTGGTCCGAAGTCCCGTGAGGGAATTCGTCATCAGCAGGCGGTTTTCCGGACCGGTGCTCGATCCGGGCGACCCGCGCGTGCTGACTCTGAACCCGCGGTACTGGCCCGACCCGGACACCTGGTGGAAACATCCCTGGGCCGAGCTCGACAAGCGTCTCAGCAGCGCCCGCAGGAAGAAAGCCCGGAAAGGGAAATAGTGGGATCCGGACGCATGCGCGCCCCACTTGAACCGACGCTGACACGCGCGGTACCTTGGCGGCAGCGTCCGTCCCAGCCCCAACGATAACGATAATCCAACCAGGAGAGCCTTCCGTGGCACAGGTTACCCGTCACATCGGGCTTTCTCTCGGCGCCGATATCTGCTGGCCGATTTGCTACGAAGAGATCATGCGCCGCCTCGAGCTGTCCATCCCGATGGGCGGCGACAAGGTTTCCTTCGAAGTCAGCCGCGTCACCATCGAGCCGTACGACCTGCGCCAGCCCGTGCGCTACGACGTGGTCATCGACCGGCTGACGCACTGGTATCACACCAGCCGCGAGTGGATCAAAAAGGCCGTCGTGCTCGACGACCTGTACGTGTTCAACAACCCGTGGTCCATCCAGGCGAACGAGAAGCACACGACCTACGCCGCGATGATGCGTCTCGGCCTGCCGATTCCCGGGACCTGGATGGTGCCGCCGAAAGCGTACGACAAGTCCGCCGACCTCGAACCCACGCTGCAACGATATGCGCGTCTTTTCGACCTCGGAACGATCGGCAAGGCACTTGGCTATCCACTTTTCATGAAGCCGTACGACGGCGGCGGCTGGGTCGGCGTGACCAGGATCGACAACGAGGCGGCGCTCAAGAGCGCCTACGAAACCAGCGGCACGAAGATCATGCACCTGCAGGCGGGCGTGATCCCGTACGACAAGTTTGTGCGCTGCGTGGGTCTCGGTCCGCAGACCCGCACCGTGAACTACGACCCGTCGGCGCCGCTGCACGATCGTTACACGCTGGATCGCCATTTCCTCGCGCCCGACGACCAGAAGGTGCTCGAAGACATCACGATGACGATCAACGCGTTTTTCGGCTGGGACTTCAACTCCTGCGAGGCGCTGCTGAAGAACCACCAGTGGTATCCGATCGATTTCGCCAACGCCTGCCCGGATTCGCAGGTGACCTCGCTCCACTATCATTTCCCGTGGCTGATCAAGGCGAACCTGCGCTGGTCGATCTACTGCGCGGCGACCAGGCGGCGCGTGCGCCAGAACCTCGACTGGCGCCCGTTCTTCGACATCGCTGCGCGTGACCTGCCGTACCGCGAGAAACTCGACGGCTACGCGCGCCTGGCGCGCGAGCACTTCACGACCGACGCGTTCAACGAGTTCTGCGCGAAACACCTCGGCCATCTCGACGCGGTCGCGCACGAATTCTTCGGCACCAACGAAGCAAAAGAAGCCGTGCGCAATAAAGTGACCGCGCTGTATCCGCCACACGAGATCGAGCAGTTCACGGAGCTGTTCTTCAGTCGGATCCAGCAGTGGCGCAAGCAGGAAGGCCGCCCCGCCTGAACAGCGCCCCCGCCAAGTAACGAGGAGACCCGGTTGGACAAGAAGAACTGGAGCTGGGACAGCCAGCGGCTGCCCGAACCTGCGCGCGTGGTGCGCTGGGGACATTTCGGCACACCCGTGCTGCTGTTTCCGACGGCCGGTGGCGACTACGAGGAAGTCGAGCGCTTCCACCTCGTCCGCGTGCTCGGCGAACTGATCGATGCCGGGCGCATCAAGGTCTATTCCGTCGACAGCGTCGCGGGCAAGACGTGGCTGCAGGGCACGCATTCTCCCGAGTACTGTTCGCGCGTGCAGAACCTGTACGACAGCTTCATCGCGCATGAAGTCGTGCCGCTGATCCGGCGGGACTGCGAGAACGACAAGCTCGAAGTTGTCGTGACCGGCGCTTCCATCGGCGCGTTCAACGCAGTCGCCTCGATTTGCCGCCATCCCGACCTCTTCAAGCTGGCCGTCGCCATGAGTGGCACGTTCGACCTGTCGAAGTATCTCGGCGGCAAGTACAACCAGGATTTCTATTTCTCGTCACCGCTGCACTATCTGCCCGGACTGCAGGAAGGCCCGCAGCTCGACACGCTGCGCCGGCGTTTCATCGCCATTCCGACGGGCGAAGGCGACTACGAGGACCCGGGCGAGTCCTGGCGTATCGCCAACGTCCTCGGCTCGAAGCGCATTCCGAATCGCGTTGACATGTGGGGCAAGGACTATCACCACAACTGGGTGACGTGGCGCGCGATGCTGCCGAAGTACCTGGGAGAACTGGTCACCTGAGCCAGCTTACGGGCGCTCCATGGCGCGGACGCCCATCTGCCGCCACACACTCACAGCGCCGAACTCCAGCGAGAACAACATGAAGAACGACGCGCTGACGGCCTTGTTCATTTCTTTCCTGTTTGCCTTTGGCCTCGTGGCGAGTTCCATCGCGTGCGCCGCGGACGTTGCGGTGACGTTGCCCCCGGGCGTTATCGTTCCCGAGGCGGCGCAGCCGGGGCCGGCCTTCGATGTGGACAAGGCGACCGATGCTTACCTCGCCGTGCTCACGCCCGAACAGCGTGCGCGTTCGGATTCATACTTCGAAGGCGGGTACTGGTTGCTGCTGTGGAACTGGGCAGCGGAAGTGGGTGCGGCTCTGCTCGTACTTCTCACGGGCTGGGCTACACGGCTCCGTGACCGCTTCGCACCGGAAGGCAAGCAGGGCTTCTGGCGGCTCTATGCCTTTGCCGCCGCGTTCCTCGTACTGGTGTGGGTGATCACCCTGCCCCTGACGACCTACGAGAATTTTTTCCGCGAACACCAGTACGGCTCGTCGAACCAGGCCTTCGCCGGTTGGTTCATCGAGCAATTGATCGGGCTCGCGATGTTCGTGTTCATGGCCTCGTTCTTTGTTGCCGGCATTTACCAGCTCATGCGACGCGTGGGCTCGACGTGGTGGGCATGGACGGGCGCGTTCACGCTGGTCGCGATCCTGTTTATCGTGATGATCACGCCCGTGTTCATCAACCCGGCCTTCAACGACTACCAGGCGCTGCCCGAGGGACGGACGCGTGATGCAGTGCTCTCACTGGCCCGCGCGAGTGGCGTTCCGGCGCACGACGTGGCCTGGTACGACCAATCGAAGCAGACCAAGCGCATCAGCGCGCATGTCAGCGGATTGGCGGGCACCACGCGCATCGCGCTCAACGATAACCTGCTGAACAACACCTCGCTGCCCGAAATCCGCGCGGTGATGGCGCACGAGATGGGCCACTACGTGCTGAATCATTCACTGCGGCACACCGTGTATTTCACACTGGTGTTCCTGGCCGGCTATTTCATCGTGGATCGCGTGCTGGTCCGCATACTGGCTCGCCGGGGTGACAGGCTCGGCATTCGTGAGCGTAGCGATCCCGCGTCGCTGCCGATTCTCATGGCACTCATGGTGACGTACCTGTTCTTCGCACAGCCCATCCTCAACCAGGTCATCCTGAAGGGCGAAGAGGAAGCGGATCTCTTCGCGCTGACTGCTTCGCGCGAGCCCCACGGTTTCTCGACGGTGGCGATGCGGCTCGGCAGCTATCGCAAGCTCGAGCCGGGCGCCGTCGAGAAATTCCTGTTCTACGATCACCCGAGCGGCCGCGACCGCGTCGAGATGTCGATGCGGTGGCTGAAGGAAAACCAGGACGTGGTGGCGCGGGAGATGGCGGAGTCCGCAGGAATAGCCTTGTCAAATGACGTCCTGCCGTCCGCATTACAGCCTTCTGAAGGCAAGCGATCTGACGCATCGACGTTATCGACGAGGTGATCGGGTCAATCTGATCGAGCGGCGCAAGAATCGGCACAAGTCGCGCGTGCGCGCCAAGGGCGAGCATCGCTTTCTGGTGCTCAAGCGCATCTTTGGGCTTCCTCAAGGGTGCGCTATCGCGGTATCGCCAGGAACGCCGAGCGACTGCACCTCGCTTGGCTCTGGTCCACCTTTTCCTGCTATGTCGATCGCTCTTGCGACTGGCGTAGCGGGCGTGTCGATGAAATCTGTGGTGAGCGAGCTGATCGATCGAAACCGAGCGCCTGAGTGGTGCGAAAATCGCCGCCAGCCTGTTTCCATCTCATCGCCGGCTCCTCACGCCGTTGGATACGGCTTTATGTGGGCGTATCATGCGTTCGGGAACATGGGCAGAGGACGCCAACATGAGCAGATGGCTAGTTGCCGGCGTTGTAGCGGTAGTGACGACGCTCGGCTGTATCGAACCCGTCTATGCAAAAGGCAAGACGGTGAAACTAACGATCAGCGGTCCCGGATTGTCTCAGCCCTTGGAATTGACGAAACCGGAATTCATCTCTGCTGATGTATTCGTGGGTAACTTCGTTGCCTGGCAAAGGGGAGAAATCGCACCAGGCTCGAGTGGGCTGCCTCGATATGCTGTTCAATTCCACGTGCGGCCTCCACGCAGCGAGGCGGTCTCCATCAAGTATGTTGTCTATTTCGCCTGGGATCCTGCAACCGAGCGTGGTCTCGTGTATTTGCCGGGACCCGGAGAACGCTGGTACAACTTGAATATCAGCACCATTGATCGTGGGGCTAGCGATGGAAAGTGGTACCTGGCGTCGGATGAGTGGAGCCGCGCGATAAGGGGTGCACTACCCTGAGCGGCGCGCTGCACGCGTGTCTCGAACTGCCTGGATAAATTGAGGACCCGCGTGAGCTGGCGGGCCGGGTCTACCTACCCCGCGTACAGCTGCAACCGCGTCCCGACTTCATCCGCCATTTCCATCGTCGTGCCCAGGTCCGGATCGCGCAGCATCAGGAATCCGTCCGACACCAGCGTCTGGCGCCAGTTGCGTCGCGGTGTTCCCACCGGCAGCAGCGTGTTCCAGACGACGGCGTTGCCGAACTTGCGCGCGATCTCGCCCAGGCCTTCGATCGCGCGAACGCGTCCGACGCCCTGCGCGCGCTTGTAGATCGTCGCCACGTTGTACTTCCGTTCGATCTTGGTCTCGAAGCGGCCATGCGCCACGGCGTTGGCCCATTCGCGAAACACGTCGAAGTCACAGGCATAGTTCATCTGGTCGACCTGGTGCGCGCCGGGCGGCCGCCCGCCGATTTCACCGAACACGACCTCGCCGTTCGACTTGCGATACCACTCCATGTGCGTGAAGCCCGTGCGGAAGCCGAGCGCGCGAATGACGTCGTGTCCCATCTTCACGCCGCCCGCGAGATCCGGCTGATCGACGTTGCGAAGGGCGATCACCTGCGGGCTGATCCATTCGTTCGAACGCGCGATGAGGGGTCGAGGCCGATACCAGGCGATGTTGTAGTAGGCAATGCGGCCATCGATCGTAATCGTGTCGAACGTGAATTCCTCGCCGTCGACGAATTCCTCGACGCTCACCATCGGTACGTGACGCAGGCGCGGCAGCACGTCGCGCAATTCATCCGCGTCGTTCACGCGGTACGTGTCCGCTGATCCCGCGCCGGCGATCGGCTTGAGAATGATCGGGAAACCGATGCGTTCCGCCGCTTCCCAGCATCCCGCTACGGTCGTCGACGGAAAGTGCCGGGGAGTGCGCACGCCCGCCGCATCCAGCACCTGTTTCATGCGTTCCTTGTCGCGAAAGGGAACGGTCTGCTCCACCGTGAGCCCTGGAACTCCGAGCGCTTCGCGCAATTGCGCGGCGAGGAGCATGCCGGGCTCCCAGAGACATTCGATGCGATCGAGCGAGCGGCCGCGCAGCCAATCGCGCAGTTCGCTGGCCACCTGGCGCTCATCCCACAACGAACGAACATGCAGGTAACCGTGCAGGGACTGGCGCACGAGTTCCGGCAGCGCGTTCGGCGGCTGGTCGCCGACGCCGAGCACCGTCGCTCCGGTTTCGTTCAGTCCCCGCGCAAAGTGCGGCATGTCCGCCGGGTAGCCCGGCGAGATGAGCAGGATGTTCATGGCGGGAATCTCCGTTTTGCTGCCAGTTTATCCGCCTGCGGGGAGCTGCGCGCAAGCGTGCGATCGCGAGCAGCGCGGCGTTTTCGCCGGCTGCTTTGCTAGACTGGCGCGCCATGCCCGAGCCCCTGAGAGTCTGCTTCGTTTCATCCGAAGTCGCCCCGCTGGCAAAGACGGGCGGGCTGGCCGACGTGGCCGGCGCACTGCCGCGTTTTTTGCATGGCAAAGGCTACGACGTTCGGCTGTTCATGCCGATGTACTCGCGCATCAATGCCCTCAAGCTGGGCGCGCAGCCGGTCGCCGCAGTCCAGGATGTTCCGGTGGACCTTGGCTCCCATCGTTACCGGTTCTCGCTGTTCACCGTAACCCTGCCGGGCTCGACGCTCCCGGTGTATCTCATCGGGTGCCCACCCCTGTACGACAGGCCCGGTATCTACTCGTCAGGACCTGACGAACACGTGCGGTTTCTGCTCTTGTCGCGTGCAGCGCTCGACTCGTGCCAGCGGATGCAGTTCTCGCCGCACATCGTTCATTGCAATGACTGGCACACCGGCTTCATGCCGATGTACCTCAAGTCCATCTATGCGTGGGATCGCCTGTTCGCCGGCACGAAGTCGGTGCTGACGATTCACAACATCGGCTACCAGGGCATTTTTTCCAGCACATCCGCGGGCGACGTCGGCCTCGGCATGGCGACGCATCTCCTGCACCAGGACGACTTGCGCGCCGGACGCATCAATTCCCTCAAGCACGGCATCCTGTACGCGGACGCGATCACCACAGTCAGTCCGACCTACGCGAACGAGATCCGCACCGACCAGTACGGAATGGGGCTGCAGGACACGCTGCGTGCGCGCGGCGACGCAGTGCTCGGCATTCTCAACGGCGTGGACTACGCCGAGTGGAATCCGGAGACGGACAAGTACACGCCGCATCACTTCAGCGCGAGCGACCTGTCCGGCAAGGAGAAAGTGAAGCAGGACCTGATGAAGAGAATGCACCTGAGGTTCGGGCGGCGCACGGCGTTGCTCGGCATCGTCAGCCGCATGACCGTGCAGAAAGGATTCGATCTCGTGTTCGATCCGCTGCCGCGCGTCCTCGCGACGCGCGACCTCGCCGCTATGGTTCTCGGCAGCGGCGAACCGCGCTACGAAGAGTTCTTTACCCGGCTGCAACAGCGATTCCCGTCGAAGGTGGTCTACCATCGCGGTTACCACGACGAACTCGCGCACCTCATCGAAGCCGGCAGCGACATGTTCCTGATGCCGTCCATGTATGAGCCCTGCGGGTTGAACCAGATGTACAGCCTGCGGTACGGAACGGTGCCGATCGTGCGGCGCACCGGCGGGCTCGCCGACTCTGTCCAGCCCATCGATCCCGCTACCGGGCAGGGGACCGGCATCGTTTTCAACGATTACAACAGCGAAGCGGTAAGCTGGGCACTCAACACGGCGCTGACGCTCTATCAGAAGCGCGCGTTGTGGACGCGCATGGTGCTGAATGGCATGGCCCAGGATTTCTCATGGGAGCGCCAGGGCGGCCTCTATGTCGATCTCTACGAACGGCTGGTGGCGGCATGAACATCATCTTCGTCGAGCCTGCGTTCCCGTATAACCAGCGCGAGTTCGTTCGCGGTCTGCACGCCGTGGGCGCCCGCGTCATCGGCATTGGAGAGCGGCCGCTCGAGTATCTCGATGGCGAGCTGAAGCATTGGCTGGCGGATTACGAGCGCGTGCAGTCCGTGGTGCATGAACCGTCGCTGCTCGAAGCAGTGCGTCGCGTGCAGAAACGGGTCTGGGTGGATCGGCTCGAGGCCACCGTCGAAGCGCACATCATGCCGACGGCGCGCGTGCGCGAGGCGTGCGGCATCCCGGGTACATCAGTGCGAACTGCGTGGCTGTGCCGTGACAAGCCCAGCATGAAGCAAGTGCTGCGCGACGCCGGCATCCCGTGCGCGCAATCCACGAGTGCCGAGAGCGGAGACCAGGTTCGTGCGTTTGCGAAGGCGGTGGGCTATCCGCTCATCTTCAAGCCGCGCGCGGGTGCCGGCGCCGCAGGCACGACGCGTGTCGACAATGATGCCGGCCTGGAAGCGGCGATTCGCGAGTTTGGTGTCGACAAGGGCGCCTCGATCGCGGTGGAGGAGTTCATCGAAGGGCACGAAGGCTTCCTCGACACGATTGCGATCCGCGGGGATGTGGCGCACGAGTTCATCAGTCACTACTACCCCAACGTGCTCGAGGCGATGCGCGAACGCTGGATCTCGCCGCAGATCGTTTCGACCAATCGCATCGACGCGCCCGGCTACGCCGAAGTGAAGCAGCTCGCGCGCAAGGTCATCAAGGTGCTGGGCATCGGCACGTCCGCGACGCACATGGAATGGTTCTTCGGGTCCAGGGGATTGAAGTTCTCGGAGATCGGCTGCCGTCCGCCGGGCGTGGGCCAGTGGGACGTGTACGCAGCCGGAAACGAACTCGACATCTACCGCGAGTGGGCCATGGCGCTGGTGCACGGCCGCACCGGGCAGAATCCCTCGCGACGTTTCGCGAGTGGCATGATCGCGCTGCGGCCCGAGCGTGACGGCCGGATCTCCGGCTATGAAGGACTGGATCGCATCGGCCGCGAGTTCGGCGACGCAATCGTCGCGGCGCATCTGCCGGATGCGGGCACGCCGACGCAGCCGATCGAGGCGGGCTACATGGCAAACGCGTGGATGCGCGTGCGCCATCCCGACTACGATCACCTGCGCTACATAATGAACACGATCGGCGAGACGGTGCGGGTGCGGGCGCAGTAGCCTTCACGCCAATTCAAGCCTGGATCCCGCCGTAGTACGCGCACGGCGTGGCGCGCTCATAAGGAGGTGGAGCGCGAATAATTGAAACTGTAACGGTCGTAGCGCATATTACAAACGACCCGGCCTTTCCAAGAAAACATAACACCGAAGCGGGGATTCAACCGATGTGCCAGATCAAGACCTTGCTGCGCGTCCTGATACCGTCTGGCCGCGCGGCGTCGGCAGCATCCTCGGCAAACTTTTTTCCAGCAAGGGCAGCGATTGCCTCCTTGCTTCTCGTCAGTGGCCTGGCGCAAGCACAGACGGTCCGCTTCAGCGAGTTTCACTACGACAATACCGGCACCGATGTTGGTGAGGCCATCGAAGTCTCGGGGCCGGCGGGCACAGACCTCACCGGCTGGAGCGTGGTGCTCTACAACGGCAACGGCGGTGCTCCATACGACACCGACGCTCTGAGCGGTGTGATCCCCGCCACCTGCGGAGCGCGTGGCGTAGCTGTCCTCAACTATCCCTCGAACGGCATTCAGAATGGCGCTCCCGATGGCATGGCCCTGGTCGATGCCGGCGGCACCGTCGTCGAATTTCTATCCTACGAGGGCACACTGACGGCGGTGGGGGGTCCGGCCAATGGTCAGACCTCCATCGACATCGGGGTGCTCGAAGTCGGCAACGAGCCACTGGGACTTTCGCTGGCACGTGGCGAGGACGGCACCTGGCGTTCACCGGCGGCGAGTACTTTCGGCGTGTGCAACGACGGCGATCCGCCGCCACCCGCCGAGGTAGTGACTGTCACGGTCGCGCCGCCGAGTGCCACGCTGAACGTGAATGCGACCGTGCAGCTTTCGGCCACGGCACTCGATGCGAATGGGCAGCCCGTGCCGGGAACCGCCTTCACGTGGACCAGCTCCGCGCGCGATATCGCCTCGGTGAGTGTTACGGGTCTTGTTACGGGACTCGCTGCGGGGGATGCGCTGATTTCCGCCGGCGCGCCCAATGGCGTTTCGGGATCCGCGGCCGTCACCGTAAATGCCGCTCCTCCGCCGCCCCCTTCACCAGTACGCTTCAACGAAATCCACTACGACAACGTCGGCACCGACGTGGGCGAAGCCATCGAGGTGGAGGGGCCCGCGGGCACCGATCTCACCGGTTACAGCATCGTGCTCTACAACCTTACGGGTGGCGCGGTTTACAACACCCGGGCATTGTCCGGCCCGCTCCCGGCGACCTGCGGCACGCGTGGCGTGCTGGCATTCACCTATCCGCAGGACGGCATCCAGAACGGCCCGCAGGACGGTTTTGCGCTGGTTGATAACACCGGCGCCGTCGTCGAATTCCGTTCGTACGAAGGCGTGCTCACCGCCACCAACGGTCCCGCGGCCGGAATGACTTCCGTCGACATCGGTGTCGCGCAGGCCAACGCCCCACTCGGAGTTTCACTGCAGCGCGATTCGAACAACGTCTGGCGAGCCGCCCCCCAGAGCTTCGGTGCCTGCAATGCGGATGCGCCTCCGGGCGCAAACACGATTACGTTCACCGGCCGCTTTGCCACTGATCCACCGCTGCCGGTGGGTTACCAGGACCAGCTGTTCGCGACCCTGGAGGACTTCAACGGCCAGGACATTCCATCCACTTTCGTCTTTGCGACGGATACGCCTGCCATTGCCAGCATCGATCAGAACGGCGTGTTCACCTCGCTGGCGGAAGGCTCGGCGATCCTGCGCGCCACGGCAGCGGATGGCACCACCGGAACGATCACGCTGCCCACGCGCGTTGCCGTGGAAAGCACGACAGCGCAGTACGGCGGGAATGCCGAGTTTGGTGAGCCGGCCGACGGCGATGCCAGCGACGACTTCATCGTGCGTTACCCGCAGTTCATCTCTTCATACAACGCGAACCGCGGTTCGCCGAACTGGGTCGCGTACAACCTCGAGGCGACACATTTCGGGCCCGAAGACCGCTGCGACTGCTTCACGATGGATCCGGCACTGCCGACGACGTTTCCGCAGATCAACACTGCGAACTACACGGGTTCCGGCGCGTTTCACGGCTTCGGCATCGATCGCGGACACATGTCCCGTTCGTTCGATCGCACGACCGGCAGCCTGGACAATGCACGGACCTATCTGTTCAGCAACATCGTGCCGCAGGCGGCGGACCTCAACCAGGGCCCGTGGGCCATCTTCGAGAACTTCCTCGGTGACGAGGCCCGCTTCAACAATCGCGAGGTCTACATCGTCACCGGTGTGGCAGGAAACCTCGGAACCCTCAAGAACGAGGGCAGGGTGGTCATTCCCTCGAACACCTGGAAAGTCGCGGTGCTGATGCCGCGCGACCAGGGTCTCGCGCAGGTGCGGGACTATCGCGACCTCGAAGTCATCGCGGTGAACATGCCCAACCAGCCCGGCATTCGGAACGTGGACTGGACCACTTATCTCACGACCGTCGATGCGGTCGAGGCGCTCAGTGGTTACGACCTCCTGGCGCTGCTGCCCGATGACGTCGAGTCGGCGGTCGAGAGCAATACGCAGCCTCCGCTCGCGGCGATTGCGGGCCCGGCGGCCCTCAACGAAGGCGATAGCGCGACGTTTTCCGCGTCCGCATCGATCGATCCCAACGGAACGATCGTGTCCTATGAATGGAGCTTCAGCGATGGTGCGACGGCCTCGGGTGTCGACGCCACACGCACCTTCGCGCAGGACGGCCTGTACGTGGTCACACTCACCGTCACCGACAATGACGGTCTGACAGATACCGCATCCATCAGCGTCGTGGTCGCCAACGTCGTGCCCACGGCGGCCGCCATTGCCGACGCGACCGTCATTGCTGGTGGAACGTACACCGTGGCCGGAACCTTTGCGGATCCGGGCGCGGACACCTGGACCGTCACGGTGGATTTCGGCGACGGCTCCGCGCCGGCGCAGGCAATCGTCTCAAGTCGCGAATTCTCGCTGGGGCACGTCTACCCCGCTGCTGGAACCTTCACAGTCACCGTTACCGTTGCGGATGACGATGCCTCGAGTAGCGCGACGCACACGGTTACGGTCATTTCACCCGCCGCAGCACTGGAGCCCGCGCTGGCAGCGGTGAGTGACCTGGTCGCGAGGGGCAAGATCTCTCGCGGCCTGGGCAATCTGCTCAAGGCAGAGATCGCGGCGGCACAGGATCTCCTCAACCGCGGAAAAACCGTCGCGGCCTCGGCGCTGTTGCGCGTCATCGTGGTCCAGATCGACCTGTTCGTGCGGCTGCGCGTGCTCACGGCCGCGGATGCCGCGCCACTGCGGGCGATTCTCGTGCAGGTGATCGCAACGCTGTAGACGTGTACGCATAGGAGAGTCGGCATGGCTGACCATCCTGATGCAGACCAGGTGCGCAGGTACCTCGACGAAATCAAGTACAGGGAATGCGATTAGACGTCTGATCACACGAGCGACTACTGCAGCGGCACCTTTCCCGTCTCGTTGAAAGGAATCGAGCGCAGGACCCCTGACGCCAGGTTTACTTTGCCCTTGAGGCTGTACTCGATTTCCTTTCGCTCCTTGCGACTCGAAAGCACGCGCAACAGCGCCCCCGCCATGTTGCCACTCACGACCATGTCGAACTCGGATGAGCCGAAAGCCGGCACGACAAACTCGGCGCCGGAAACGCCAGAGGCGAATTTCTCTCCCGCCAGGGAAAGATCGGCGTTCACGCCTTTCACGGGAAGCTCGCGCGAATTGGGGTTTTGAACCTTCATGCGGACGCGGACGCGCTGCTGGAAAAACCCGCTGTCGAGGAGTTCGAGCCCGACGACGTCGAGCTTCGGCGTCTCGAACTGAGGACCAAACACACCGCAGCCACTCGACAGCAAGAGGACCATGGCCATCAGCGGCGCCATCACGCAGGCCAGGGCGTTACGCCAGGCGGCGGGTGAACGCATGCAAATCTCCTTTTGGGACTCGAACTTGCCGCCGGGCGTCACCGTGCTCTCCCGTACCGCCGGTTCTCGGCACGCCACCGTTGGGCAAAGTTCGCGGGGATCTGTTCCCAGCTGAGCCGCCAGGTCCAGTTCGACTGACCCGTGGTACCGGGCGTATTCATGCGCGCTTCGCCACCCAGGCCCAGCAAGTCCTGCAGTGGCACGACAGCGAGGTTCGCCACTGAAGCCAACGCGCTACGTACGAGCGTATCGGGCATCGGCGGGTCAGCGACTCCAAAGTACTCGGCCACGTGCCGTCGACCCCCCTCATCCATCGTGCGGTACCAACCCAAGGTCGTGTCGTTGTCGTGCGTGCCCGGGTACACGATGGAGTTGCCGGTGTGATTGTGCGGCAGGTAAGGATTGTCGGCGCCCCCACCGAAGGCGAACTGCAGGATGCGCATTCCCGGCAAGCCAAAACTGTCGCGCAACGCTGCCACTTCGGGCGTGATGACGCCGAGATCCTCGGCGACGATCGGCAGCCGCCCGAACTTCTCGATGAAGGCCTCGAGCAGCGCACGACCTTCTGCCGGCTGCCACGTTCCTTCGCGCGCGGTCTTCGCGCTCGCCGGCACCGACCAGTAGGACTCGAGACCGCGAAAGTGATCGATTCGCAGCAGGTCGAAGCGCTCGAGTTGTGTGCGCAATCGCGCAATCCACCACGCGAACCCCTGCCCGCGCTGGCGCGGCCAGTCGTAGAGCGGATTGCCCCACAGCTGGCCGTCCTTCGCGAAATAATCCGGCGGCACACCGGCCACAGCCACGGGAGTGCCGTTCGCATCGAGCAGGAAGTTCTCCGGATGCGCCCACACTTCCACGCTGTCGTGCGCCACGTAGATCGGGATGTCCCCGAACAGCTGCACGTCGCGCGCTCTGGCATGCTCGCGCAAGGTGCGCCACTGGAGATCGAACACGTACTGTTCGAACACGAACTGTTCGATCGCCGCGTGATGACGTTCCTGCGCCGCTGCGAGTGCCCCCGCCTCGCGCCGCTTCACGTCCGAATGCCATTGCACCCACGGGAGATCCTGGTGTTCGGCCTTCAGCGCCACGAAGAGCGCGTCGTCGATCAGCCAGTGCCGGTGCTCCTCGACGAACGCGCCATAATCATTGCGTTGCTCCGGCGTCGCGCGGTTCTCGAAACCGATCAGGGCCTCCAGCAGCTTGCGCTTGCGGTGGGCGGTTGCATTTTCCGCGTGCGGTTGGGCATCGGCTTGCGTCCAGCCGCGAGACTCCAGGTCATCGAGATCGATCAGGGCGGTCGAGCCTGCATGCACGGAGCGGGAAAAGTACGGCGAGCCATCGCTGCCCGGTGGATTCACGGGCAGCAACTGCCACATGCGGAAGCCGGCATCGGCAAGCAAATCGATCCATCGTCGTGCCGGCGCACCGAGCACACCTCTTCCGCTCGCATGTGGAAGTGACGTGAGGTGGAGCAACACGCCGGCAGAGCGCTGTCCCAACGCGCGCAGGGAACTCGCGTCGCTCATCTAGGCACAGCGCTTCATGACGCCGCCGTGCTCAGGTGTGCCGCGGCCGCGCGCGAGGGGACGGCCAAGATCCTGCGGCACTTCCTCGTCGAGCAGGCGATACAGGTTCGCGAGGTGACGCCGATACAGTGAATCGAAGTTGGCGACGGCCTCCTCCGGCATGTCGTCGCCGAACCACCAGCACCAGTCGGAGCCTTCGCACACGCCGAGCTGGCGTTCGGCGGCCGACTGCTCGGCTTCCGTGAGCGAACCTTCGACCACGACGCGATCGAACGCGCGCTTGGCATCGCAGAGCAGGTCCCACGCGCGGTTCTTCGCGGCGTGCCCGATCCACGTGGAGAACGTGCCGTACACCCAGCTCCCCGCGATGAGCCGCGGCAGCTCCTGTGCCTTCACGCCTTCGGCGATGCACTGCGAGTACGTCGCGAGCCGGATGCGTGGATGATCGCTGAGCTTCTCGTACAGCGCCTTGAGAAAGAAGTAACCGTTGAACGGGTAGTACTCCCACGCATTCTCGCCGTCGAGAATGATGGACACCACGCGCTCCGGCCCTTCGCGATACTTCTGCGCCAGCAGGTCGAGCTCGTGCACCAGGTTCGCGGCCGCATCGTCGCCGTGCCAGGTCGAATAGGTGAAGCCGATGAGATCCGACAGACCGTCGTGGCGGAAGAAGCTTCGCAACCTGCGGCCGGGCAACGAGTACGAAAGGTGCATGTGCGATGCGCCCTGCTCCTTGTCCGCCATGCCCGATGCACCAAGACTGTTGCGCACGACGGCTTCGCCACTCGCCACCCAATCGAAACCAAAGCGCTCGATCAGTTGCAGCGTCGCTTCGCTGACGCTGCCCTCCGAAGGCCAGCAGCCCCGCGGACGAACGCCAAAAGTTTCCGTGAATACCTGGACGGCACGCGCCATGTGCCAGTTGGCGCGATCGTCGCCACCGGGATACTCGGAACATTCCGGCAGGGCGATACCCGGCAGCGCTTCGCGCGCCGCGCGGAAGTCCAGCATCAAGGGAAGGATGGGATGACCGTACGGCGTCACCGACAACTCGACCTGCCCGCTCCCGAGCAGACGCCGATAGCGCGGCACGAGTCCGGCCAGCACGTCCGCGATGATCTCGAGCAGCTGCCGGCAATGTTCCGGCGTGAAATGGCGTGCATGAGCGATCAGCTCGGCGACGCGCGGATCGCCGAGGCGCACGGTCTCGCCCAGCCAGGCGATGTGGTACCACACCGCGAGGTCCACCAGGAATTCCTCGGACGCGTAGCGAACGTCACCGGAGTCGATGAACGTTTGCGCCAGCACCGCGAGTGCCTTGTAAGGTTCGAAACGCTCGATGAGCCGCTCGCGATTGGCGCGCAGGGTGGCACGCATGGCGTCCAGGCGGCCTTCCGCGTCCGGTGGCACACCGCCGGGCGTAAGCAGGCGCAGCAGTGCATTGCGTGGCGGCGTGCCGGTGCGCAGCCAGCCACCGAGCTGCACGTTGAAATCCGCGAGCTGCTCGAGCAGCACCGGCGAGAAATTCACGACCGCCGCGGCACGCGGGCAGGACTCGAGCTGCACCGCCATGTCGACATAGTCCTTGATGCCGTGAAGATAGGTCCAGGGCTGAAGGTGCTCGCCGGTCACCAGGTCCTGGTACTGCGGTTGGTGCATGTGCCAGCACAGCACCACGCGCAGCGGCGGGATTTCGCTCATCCTTCCTTGTCTCGCAGCATGTCCGATGTGACCAGCACGACGCCGGCCTCGGTCACGTGGAAGCCCTTGGCGTCCGCGGCCCGATCGACGCCGATCTGCATGCCGTCGGGAATCTCGCACCCTTCGTCGATGATGGCGCGGTTGATCACGCAGTGGTTGCCGATCTCGACGTGCGGCAGCACCACCGAGTTGGTGATGACCGAATGCTCCTGCGCGCGCACGTCGGAAAACAGCAGTGTCTGGCGCACCTGCGCGCCGGAGATGATGCAGCCGCCCGCGATCATGGAATTCACCGCCATGCCCGTGCGCCCGTCGCCGTCGAGCACGAACTTTGCCGGCGGCGACTGCATCTGGTAGGTCCAGATCGGCCAGTGGTTGTCGTAGATATTGAGCTCGGGATCCACGTACACCAGTTCCATGTTCGCTTCGTAGTAAGCATCCACGTTGCCGACGTCGCGCCAGTACGCCTGCGCGCGCGTGCGCACGTCCTGGAACGGGTAGGCGAACACCTGCATCTTGTCGATCGCCTGCGGAATGATGTTGCGGCCGAAGTCGTGGGCGGAGGCCGGATCGGCGGCATCGGCGATCAGCAGTTTCTCGAGCAGGCGCGTGTTGAACACGTAAATGCCCATCGAGGCCAGCGCGACGTCGTCGCGCCCGGGAACGGGATCGGGATTCGCGGGTTTCTCGGCGAACTTGATCACGCGGTTCCACTCGGTGGTGGTCATTACACCGAACTCGCGCGCCTCGGCGCGCGGCACCTGCACGACGCCCACCGTGATGTCGGCGCTCTTCTCGAGGTGGTAGGCGATCATCGGACCGTAGTCCATCTTGTAGATGTGATCGCCTGCGAGCACCAGCACGTGTGTCGGGCGCAGCGAACGGATGAAATCGAGGTTCTGGTACAGCGAGTCAGCCGTGCCGCGATACCACTCCTTGCCGATCTGCTGCTGCGCAGGAATAATTTCCACGAACTCGCCGAACTCGCCGCGCAGGTACCCCCAGCCACGCTGCACGTGCTGGATGAGCGACTGTGCCTTGTACTGCGTCAGCAGCACGATCTGGCGGATGCCGGAGTTCACGCAGTTCGACAGCACGAAGTCGATGATGCGGAACTTGCCGCCGAACGGCGTCGCCGGCTTACAACGATGATCGGTGAGATGCTTCAGGCGCTCGCCGCGTCCGCCCGCCATGATGACGGCCAATGTCCCGCTGGTGAGGCGGCTGACATAGCGACCTGAAGAGGTGCGCGCAGGTTGTTTTGCCATCGAATTGCCTCGGTGAGCTTGTTTTCGCGCACAGGCGGACGTTGCAGTGACGAGGCTATGTTACCTTTGAAGCCGATGACTGCAACCGCGGTTTCACGCGCGCTCGAGCACCTCGAAAGCGACCTGGAGCGCATCGCGCAGGCGCGCCACCATGACCCGCATGCCATCCTCGGCCGCCACACGAGCGGCGGGGAGGATGTCGTCGTGGTGTTCCTGCCCGCCGCCAGCCACGTGCGCTTCAACAGGACGCACGATGCGCTGCGGTGGGGCGACACGGATTTCTTCTGCTGGACCGGTCCGACAGGCCGCCTGCCCCCGCGCTATACCGTGTCGTGGCAGGACGATCACGGCGGCTTGTACGAAGTACATGACCCGTACTGCTTTCCACCACAGGTGAGCGAGGCCGAGATTGCCTCGTTCAACGCGGGCTCGCACCGTCGCGCGTACCGCATGCTGGGCGCGCACGCGCGCACGGTCGAGGGTATATCCGGCGTGCAGTTCGCGGTCTGGGCACCGAATGCCGAGCGCGTCAGCGTCGTCGGCCCGTTCAATCTCTGGGATGGCCGCCGTCACGCGATGCGCGTGCGCGGCTCGTCGGGCGTCTGGGAATTGTTCATCCCCGGTGTCGGGCCCGGCACTCTTTACAAGTTCGAGCTGCGCAATCGCGACAATGGCACCGTGCACCTCAAGACGGATCCCTACGGCCGGCAATTCGAGGTGCGTCCGGCCAACGCTGCGGTGGTGCCTGGCGATGAATCCTACGCATGGGGCGATGCGGACTGGCTGAAGCAGCGCCGCGAGTCGAAGTGGTTGCACTCCCCCCTGTCGATCTACGAGATGCACCTCGGGTCATGGCAGACGGCACCGGACGGATCGTTCCTCAGCTATACGGACATCGCCGATCGACTCGTGCCCTACCTGCTCGAGAACGGCTTCACCCACGTCGAACTGCTTCCGGTGACCGAGCACCCGCTGGACGATTCCTGGGGCTACCAGGCGACCGGTTACTTCGCACCCACCAGTCGTCATGGGGAGCCGCGCGGCCTGAAGGAATTGATCAACCGCTGCCATCGCGCCGGCATCGGCGTGATTCTCGACTGGGTGCCCGCGCACTTCCCGCGCGATGCGCATGCACTTGCCCGGTTCGATGGCGAGCCGCTTTACGAGTACGGCGATCCGCGCAAGGCCGAGCACATGGACTGGGGAACGCTGGTCTTCGACTACCAGCGGCACGAAGTCCGTGCGTTCCTTCTCTCCAGTGCGTGCTACTGGCTGGAAGAGTTTCACGTCGACGGGCTGCGCGTGGACGCCGTGGCCTCCATGCTGTACCTGGACTACAGCCGCCGCAACGGGGACTTCGTGCCCAACAAGTACGGTGGCAACCAGAACCTCGAGGCCATCGAGTTCCTGAAGGAACTCAATTCCATCACGCACCTGGACTTCCCCGGCACAGTCACGCTCGCCGAGGAATCCACCGAGTGGCCGCTGGTGAGCCGGCCCGCGGCGATGGGCGGGCTGGGCTTCAGCATGAAATGGAACATGGGCTGGATGCACGACACGCTCAAGTTCATGAAGGAAGACCCGGTCCATCGCAGCTACCACCACGAAAAGCTCACGTTCGGAATGATGTACGCGTATAGCGAGAACTTCGTGCTGCCCTTCTCACACGACGAAGTGGTGCACATGAAGGGCTCGCTGTTCTCGCGCATGCCGGGAGACGAGTGGCAGCAGTACGCGAACCTGCGCCTGCTTTACACCTACCACTGGACTTATCCGGGCAAGAAACTGCTGTTCATGGGTGGAGAGTTCGGACAGCCGACCGAGTGGAATTTCCGCGTCGGCCTGCCCTGGTATCTCGCAGACCACCCGCCGCGCAGTGGCGTGCGCAACGCGCTGCGCGATCTGAACAAGCTTTACCGCGCGCAGCCGGCGCTGTACGAGTTCGAGTTCGAGCCGCGAGGCTTCGAGTGGGTCGATCCCGACGACCGCTCGCACTCAGTGCTGACCTACTTGCGGCGCGCGGGCGAGGATTTCGTCGTGGTGGTGCTGAATTTCACGCCGGTGCCGCGTGAGCGATTCCGCGTCGGCGTACCGCGCGCGGGGAAGTACCAGGAGATCTTCAACTCGGATTCGGAGTACTACGGGGGAAGCAATCTCGGCAATCCGCTGCTCGTGACCGCGCAGCGGATGAACACCCACGGCCACGACAACACGCTGGAGCTGACTCTCCCGCCGCTGGCGGGCATCATCCTGAAACCCGCCTAGATCCACTTCATGAGCCCCATTTCGTGCGGATGGCTCAGCAGGTTGTGATACGGAACGATGCGCATGGAGTACGACAGCTGCCCGCACCAGGGCGGCGTGAACTCCAGCGTGAAGATGTGCCCGCCATCGCTCTGGCTGGCGCCGCTCGACTGAAACAGCTCGCTCAACTGGCCCTCGCGCGCCGTACTCCCGTGCGAATTGCGGAACGACGTGAATCGCGGTGGCTCGTTGGACAACTCTGGCAGCGTGCGATCCATGACCAGTTCGACGTGGACGTCCTCGGGCGCGAGGCCGTTGAGGAACGCCGCGACGCGGACTTTCATCGGGCCGCCGTACCCCATCCGTGGCGGCGTGGAATCGAGATGTCGCAACGTGACGCCGGGCCAGGCACGCCGGGTCTTTTCCTTCCAGGCGGCCAGGCTCCGTGCGCCGCTGAGCCGTTCGTCGGCGAGCTTGCGTCCGGAGCGGGCTGAGGGCCGGTAGACGCCGGTGACGTAGTTCTCCAGCATCCGGCGCATGTTGAAGCCTGGAACAATCGTGGCCATCGAGCGCTTCGACAAGGCAACCCAGCCCGGCGAAATGCCAGTTTCGTTGCGCTGGTAGTACAGCGGAATCACGTGATCCTCGAGCAGCTCGTAGAGGGTCTGCGCGTCGTCGCGATCCCGGTCTCCCTCGTTGTCGCTGCTGGCGGAAGCGATCGCCCAGCCGTTGGTGCCGTCGAAGCCCTCCGACCACCAACCGTCCAGGACACTCAGGTTGATCGTGCCGTTGATGGCCGCTTTGATGCCTGAAGTGCCGCTAGCCTCCAGTGGAGACACGGGATTGTTGAGCCAAACGTCAACGCCTGCGACCAGCTGGCGGGCCAAGCCCATGTCGTAGTCTTCGAGAAACACGATCTTGCCGAGAAACTCCGGGCCCGCACCGATGGAGTTGAGGTCGCGCAGAAGCTTGCGGCCAGGCTCGTCCGCGGGGTGCGACTTGCCAGCGAACACGAACACCACCGGCCGCTCGGGCATCCCGACAATCGAAGCAAGCCGGGCGAGGTCATTGAGCAGTAGGGTCGCCCGCTTGTACGTGGCGAAGCGGCGTGCAAACCCGATGGTCAGCACGTCAGGCCGCGCGGGATCGATCAGGCGCGTGAGTCGTTCGAAGTGCGCTTCGCTTACGCAGTTGCGCTGACACTGCTGGTGCAACCGTTCGCGCAGCATGCCGAGCACCTGCGCTTTGACTGCCTGACGCACGTTCCAGAACAGCTGGTCAGGCACGTCCTGGATGCGCTTCCAGAAGGCCGTGTCGGTCAGGTGGCTGCGCCAGTTCCCGCCCAGCGACATGTCGAAGAAATCCGCCCACGCCTGGTACAGGAAGGTGGGAACGTGCACGCCATTGGTGATGTAGCCGACCGGATTGTCCTCGGGCGGGACTTCCGGCCAGGAGTCCGCGAGCAGCCGCGAAGAGACTCGCCCGTGAATGCGGCTCACGCCGTTCTGGTGACGCGAGCCGTTGATCGCGAGTCGCGTCATGTTGAAGTGGTGGCCTCCGACGGGAGGGCGGCCGAGCGCCAGGAAGCGCTCCGCGTCGATGCCCAGTTGACCCGTGAGCTCGCCCAGCGTGCCGAGAACGAGTTCGCGGCTGAAAACGTCGTGCCCCGCGGCCACGGGCGTGTGCGTGGTAAAGGCGCATCGCGCCGCGGCTGCCTCCCACGCGCTGGCGAAATCAGCGCCCTGCTCCACCAGCTCGCGCGTCAACTCGAGCACCAGGAAGGCGGCATGCCCCTCGTTGATGTGCCAGATGCCGGGACTACGGCCGACCGCGCGCAGCGCCCTGACGCCACCGATGCCGAGCACGATTTCCTGGCGGATACGTACGTTCTCGTCCCCGCCGTAGAGCTTATGCGTGATCTCACGGTCGGCCGGCGCGTTCTGCTCTACGTTCGTGTCGAGCAGGTACACGCACACGCGACCCGCATGTGCCTGCCACACCCGCGCTTGCACGTCGCGGCCGGCGATGCGCACCGTGATCGAGACGGGGCGTCCGTCGCGATCGAGTGCAGGCTCGACCGGCAGGTCCGCCTGCTCGTGCTCGCGATACTGCGCAATCTGGTTGCCGTCCTTGTCGATGGTCTGGGTGAAGTAACCCTGCGTGTACAGCAGTCCGACCGCCACGAAATTGAGGCCGAGGTCGCTGGCCGTCTTGCAGTGATCGCCGGCGAGCACGCCGAGACCACCCGAATAGATCTGGAAGCTTTCGTGAAACCCGTATTCCGCGCAGAAGTAGGCGACCAGCTCGTCGGGCGGGCCGTTGCCGTCGTGGACGACGACACTCTCCTCACTCAGGTACTGGTCGAATCCCGCGACGACCTTGCGGAAGTTCTCGAGGAACGACGAATCTTCCGCCGCCTGCTCGAGCACGGACTGGTCGACGCAGCGCAGGAACAGCCGCGGATTGCCCCGCACGCGTTTCCAGAGCGCGTGATCGAGCGAGTCGAACAGCGCGCGTGTCGGTCGGTGCCATGAGAAGCGCAGGTTGTTGGCCAGTTCGGCGAGCCGCACCAGGGGCTGTGGCAACGCGGGATTGACTTCGAGAGCGAATCGGGTCGGGGTCATTGGCTCGTGCGGGGAAATAAAGAGAAGAAAGAAAGCGAGGCCGCAAAAAGGCCCCGAAGTCTAGCACCTTCGTTTGCTCGCTCCGGGCAGCTTGTCCATCGCAGTCCGCTGATCTGGCGACAGTTGTTGGGCCATGCTCGAGCCATGAAGGAACCGCGCGCGCGTCACTCCGGTGATCCAGCGAAGTGGCCTCGATCCAAAGTGGCAAAATTTTCCGTCGAGGGGCTTGACTAGTATGTAGTTCGTAGTATTGAATGCTTAACACAGTAAGTGACCTCACGATGTCAGCGGAAACCACAGAATCCGTCGAACCCGAGCCTGACGATCCCGTCCAGATCGCGGCACGTAAGTTCCAGAAGGAGCTCAATGCCGGCCTGATCGCGCTCGTTCTGCTCTCGGTGCTCGACAAGACCGAGGGCGACCTTTACGGGTACCAGATCGCCAAGCAGCTCCAGAGCGCAGCCCCCGACGCAAACTTCGTAAAACAGGGGGCGCTCTACCCCGTGCTCCGGAATATGAGCGCATCCGGACTCCTGGCAAGCCGGGTCGTCCCTTCCTACGCTGGACCTCCCCGGCGTTACTACCGAATCACCGAGCAGGGCCGCACTGTTCTCAAGGCTTGGCTCGAAAGCTGGCGCAGCACGCGCGCGTTCGTAGAACTCTTCGCAGGTGAACAGCCATGACGCCGTCCGCACCCCGCTCCGTAGATCACTATCTCGAGCTTCTCGCCGCCGCGCTCGCCGGCGAAGACAAAGCTCTTCAGCAGGACGCTCTCTACGATGCCGAGGAGTACTTGCGCGCGGAGATTGTGCAGCATCCAAACAAGTCGGAAGCCGACGTGCTCGAGCTGATCGCGAGCACGTACGGTCATCCGGAGGAAGTTGCGGACGCCTATCGCAACACCGAGGCCACGGTCCGAGCGGCGCTCGCACCGCCAACGCGACCGGCGCCGCGCAGCGCCCTCGGCAGGTTCTTCCGCGTGTTTTCCGACATGCGCGCCTACACGTCGCTGTTCTTCATGATCCTCTCGCTGGTCACGGGCATCGTGTACTTCACCGTCACGACAACCGGTCTCGCGATGTCGGCAGGACTCATGGTGCTCATCATCGGGATCCCGTTCTTCCTGCTGTTCCTGGGCGTCGTACGCATGCTCGCACTGGCTGAAGGCCGGCTCGTCGAGGTGCTGACGGGCACACGCATGCCGCGCCGCCCGGTCTACGCGTCGCGCGGCCGGCCGTGGATGGAATCGATCAGGGAGATGCTCAGCGACAAACACACGTGGCTGGCCATGATCTACATGTTCCTCAAGCTGCCGCTGGGCATCCTGTATTTCACGATCGCCGTCACCGGCATTGCTCTTTCGGTCGGCCTCATCGGCGGCTCGGTGTTCCAGTTCTTCATGGACACGGGCGTCACCAACTTCGGGCTGACCATCGACGATTACCATTCCGATATCCCGACGTGGGCCACGCCGTTCACGTTCCTGCTCGGCGTGGTGCTGCTCACAGCGATGATGCACTTGGCCAAGGGCATCGGCACGATGCATGCCCACATCGCCAAGGCAATGCTCGTGCGGCGCGCGGCCTGAACAGCGTTTACCGCGACTCAGGTCCGACACGAGGAGGCCGGGCGCCACGTGATACCTTTCGCGTGTGCGCTTCGGCCTCAAGACAGCCCTCCTCTTCGGATCCGCCTTCGCCGGCCTTGCGGCGGCTGGGGGCTTCGTCCTTTTTCGCTCACCGGCGCCGGCGTTGATCGAATCAGGGAGCCGCTCATCGGCAGCAGAACTTTCGCAAGCAGGCGCCGCTTCACCTGGCAACGCACCGGACCCGGCCGCTCAATGCCTCACTTCCGGTGACGGTTTCTTTCGCGCGAGGCTCGATGGCGCGCTGGAGAGGCGTGTCGACTGGGGCAACGACGGCACGCAGTGCGAAGGCATGCCGCGACCGAACGGAAACGGAATCCGCCTGAGCTTTCGCCGCGGCACGGCCACCGGGCCCGACCTCCTGGTCGTCATCGGTATCGCCGGGCTTAGCGAAAGCAGTTCCGGCCGCGCACTGGCGGCCAACGTCACCATCATCGAGGAAAGCTCGAGCCGCGTGTTCAGCACGCGTGGCGATGACAAGTGCACGGTGGACGAGCTGCGGCAGGAACTGATGACGCCGTGGCGCGCCAAAGCTCGCACGTATCGAGTCAGCGGCCGCGGCTTCTGCATGGAGCCGGCCAGCGCGGTGGGCAGGGACGGCACGGTGCTCATGAGCACCTTCGACTTCACCGGGCAGGTCACGTACGAAGACGAACCGCCGGTGGAGAAAACCGCAGGTCACGTATGACGCGCCGATTGCTGGTCGTGCTGTTTCTCCTGCTGCCGCCCTCGCTCGCCGTGCACGCGACGAAGCCGGGTATCGAACCGCTGGACGCATTTCCGCGCTCGAACCTCGTGATCCAGGCGAAGGGTGCAGCCCACGCGTTCGAGGTCTGGGTCGCCGACACGCCGCCGCGCCGCAGCCAGGGACTGATGTACGTGAAGAAACTCGACCGCGGCACCGGCATGCTCTTCGTCTACGGCGAGCCGCAGGTGATCACGATGTGGATGAAGAACACGCTCATTCCACTCGACATGCTGTTCGTGGCCCGCGACGGGCGCATCACGCGCATCGCACGCAACGCGTCGCCACGGTCGCTCGGCGTCATCAGTTCGCTTGGCATGGTGAGCGGCGTCATCGAGCTCGGGGGTGGCGAAGCCTCCAGGCTCGGAATCGAGCAGGGCGATCGCGTCGTCCACGCAGTTTTCTCGCAGAACAGGTAGCCCTGGAGCCACGGCTCACAGCGCACGGCCAAGCGCAGTGACTAGGACTCGCGCAGCCAGCCGGTAATGCTGTAGCGGCCCGCTCGAGCGAAGGGCGCGACGAAACTCACGCTGTGCCGTTGCGGCACCCGGAAGAGGTTCAACGCATTGAACGCCGGCGTGTAGCCCTCGGCCACGTGACCGTCGCTGTCGATGAACTGCAGGACGCCGCCCCAGTCCGCGTGCCACTCGCGCGTGAAGTTCAACACGTAGGCGGCCACGCGGCGCTTGCCCTCGGCTCGGTCGTCGTGCTCGGTCAGGAAATGACCAGGACGATAGAGTGTCGCCTGCGCATCGACGAGGGAAATCGTCTGCACGCCCGTGGCCTCGCGCGCGAAGTCCAGGAACGCCGGCGAATTGAGGAACTCGTAGACGCGCATGAGATACAGGTCCCTGCGGTTGCCGGCGCGCCAGGAATCGTAGATCGGAAACGTGTGGTACAGGCCCTGGAAGCGCTTGGCGGCCGCGTTGTCGTAGACCCCATCGAGCAGCAGCACGCGCTTGGCGTCGGGCAGGAGCTGCATGTGTTCGTCCGGCCGATCGAAGTTAAGGACGCCATCGTTCAGATGCAGCTGCCAGGGCGTTTCGGACTGCAGGCACTCGTAAATGCGATCGGCGCAGGCCGCCTTGAAGAAGTGGGGCACATGGATGCGACCGATCTTTTCCAGGACCGGGCGCACTATGGATGCATGCAGTGCGGGGTTACGCTCGACAGGCGGATCGGAAGCAGTCATGGGGTGTGCATACATTCGCGTTGAAGCGCAGTCGCGCGGAATCGCCGGGATGCGCGCGGATTCTCGCCAACCCGGCGGCGCGACCGCAACACGCCAGGGACGATCCGCCGCCATTTCCGCAGACGTTGCGGCAAAATAGAAACGGACAGCCTCTGACCCGCTGCGGCACGCAATACGGTAAGCCCGCTGGACAGAAAACTTTCCTGCTGAGGGCAAACTGCCGACCATGCATCCGGCCGAACCTCAACTCGCCCTGGCCGCCGGCCTGGATACCCGCTCCGCTGCCGCTCGGTTTTCACAGGCGGGACGCGCACGCATCGCGAACGTGCTTGCGCCTGCTGCAGCCGAACGGTTGCACGCTTGTCTCGTGCGCGAAACCCCCTGGCGTCTCGTGTACAACGACGGTGCGCGCAACGTCGTGCTCGATCCCCAGCCCTCCGACCCGGCGGCGCAGCGCGAGATCATGCAGGCCGCGCTGCTGCGCGCACGAGATCGCTTCCAGTATCTCTACGACAGCTATCCGATGGTCACGGCCTATCTCAACAGGCAAGACCCCGGCCTGTTTCTGCACCACGTGCTCGAGTGGCTCAATACCCCACCCGTACTGCAGATCCTTCGTGACGTCACGGGCATCGACGGCATTCAAAAGGCGGATGCGCAGGCCACGCTGTACCGGCCCGGTCACTTTCTCATGCGACACGACGACACCGGCGAGGGCAGCGAGCATCGACTGGTCGCCTACGTCCTCAACATGACGCGCAACTGGAGGGCCGACTGGGGTGGTCTGCTGCACTTTCTCGATGCGCGTGGAGAAATTGCCGAGACGTGGCCGCCGGCCTTCAATGTGCTCGCCCTGTTCCGCGTCCCGGTGCCGCACTGCGTGAGCTACGTGGCGCCGTTCGCCACGGAACCGCGCCTGGCAATCACGGGGTGGTTTCGGGGGGCCTGAAAGCCGGTGACCGGCAAGCCGAATCGATTCACGTCTTTGCTCGTGCAAGCCCAGAAACTGCTGCAGAGCGGCCGCGTGCGCGAGGCGGACGAGATCTGTGGCTCGCTGGTCTCGCAGGCTCCCGCCAATGCGGATGTCGTGCATCTCCTCGGGCTGGTGCGCAAGCAGCAGGGCTCATACGAGGAAGCCGAACGACTGCTCAGGCGAAGCCTGGAGCTGTCCCCATCGCGCCCCGAGTTCCACGCCAACCTGGGCAACCTCCTCGCGGGCCTGGAACGTCAAGCCGAAGCGGAGCAGGCGTATCGCTCGGCGATCGTCGCAAATCCGGCATTCCGGCCCGCGCAGCTCGGCCTCTTGCGGCTGCTGCTCGCAACGGGACGCGCGGCGGAAGCGGCCACACAAGTGCGTTTCATGCTGGAAGCCAACCGCAATGACGCAGAAGCCTGGGCTGAACTCGGAGCCGCGCTGCGTGCCCTGGACCAACCGGTCGAGTCCGAACGTGCCTACCGGCGCGCGCTGGAGTTGCGTCCGGACTACGGCGTCGCCCGGCACAATCTCGGCGCATTGCTTGCGCAGCTCGGGCGCGCGGAAGAGGCGCTGTCTGAACTCGATCGTGCTGCTGCTACCGGCATCCGCGCCAACGCGCTGCGACATAACCGCGCGCGCGCGCTGATCGAGCTGCAACGGTTTGCAGAAGCCGAGCGCGAGCTGGTCGCTGCCGTCACCGAGCAACCGTGCCACTCTGAATCGCAGACGATGCTCGCCAACCTGCGCTTCGTAACGGGAGACACGGATTTCGCCCGCGACCTGTGCGGGGCGGCTCGAGACCATCCCGGTGACCTGCGGCTGCAACTCTCCGCCGCAACTGTCTTGCGGCAATCCGGCAATCTCGACAACGCCGAGGATCTGCTTCGCGCCGCACTCACCCGGACCAGCGCCGAGCCCGCGCTCCTCGCCAGCCTCGCGACGGTTCTCCAGGAAGCTGGCCGCCCCGCGGCTGCTCTTCAGCCCGCGCGTGAAGCAGCCAACGCCAGACCAGACGACCTGGCGCTTGGCACACTGCTCGCTTCGATCCTGCTGTCGGTGGGACGCGCCGACGAGGCCCTGCCCTGGATTCGCCGCGCCCGCGAACGCGCGCCCCTCGATCAGTCACACGTTGCGCTCGAGGCGACCGCAGCGAGGGTGCTTGGAGATCCGCTGTACGAATCGCTTTATGACTACGACCGACTGGTGCGGACGTACGAATTGCAACCCCCCGCACCGTGGTCCACCTTGCAGGCGTTTCATGCGGACCTCGTGCAAGTGCTCGAACAGCGCCATCGACTGCAGGCGCATCCACTCGACCAGAGTCTGCGATCCGGGACGCAGACGTCGCGCAGCCTGCTGACCGACAGCGCTCCGTGCATCCAGGCTTTCCTGCACGCGATCGAAGAGCCGATGGCCGACTACTGTCGGGCCGCGGGCTTCGATCCGAAGCATCCGCTACGTGCTCGCAATACCGGAGTGGCTCAGCTCGTCGGGTGTTGGTCGGTGCGGCTGCGCAAGGGAGGCTTCCACGTCAACCATGTTCATCCGGAAGGATGGCTGAGCTCCGCGTACTACGTGCAGGTGCCGGGCGAAGTCGAAGATGCCACCGTGAAGAGCGGTTGGATCAAGTTTGGTGAGCCGCGATTTCCAGTTCCGGGCTGCACGGCGGAGCGCTTCGTGCAGCCGCAGCCGGGCAGGCTGGTGCTCTTCCCCTCGTACCTGTGGCACGGAACGACGCCCATTACCGGGGACGAACCGCGAATGACCATCGCTTTCGACGCGCGACCGCGAAAAAAAGCCCCGTAACTCCTTTTTCCGGCCGTGAAGAAGAGGTGCGAACGCATCGCCGTGCGTTGCGAATGCACAGTCGGGCGTTTGTCCCAACAAGCCGTCCCACCGCCTGGAGGCCCAATCGCGCAACGTCCTCGTTGTTCGACCTCGAGGCGTCGGCTGTGCGCAATTAGCCGTTGATCCACGGTACGGGCCCGGTTGTCCCCCTATCGTTGCTAGTCCGCAACAGATGATTCACGAAATCTTTCGTCTGCGGGGAAAACCTGAAGGTCTTTTAAAAACAGTGCATTGAGTCAATCGAAAATTGCTGGGACAAGCCGCGTTTCACATGTGGAGTCGCAACTGTATCCTCCGGGCCACGCTTGAATGTGGCGGAACAGTCACTTGTGAGGCTGATTCGCAACGGGCGAAACGATGTGCGCCGCGTAGCGGTGTACGAACAGTTCGAAAAATGCGACGAATGAGGAGAATCGCAATGGCGACTAACAGCGCTATACGTCGAGCAGTCCGCTATGCACTGCTGACAGGCGCCATCACGGCGGCAAGTGCCGCGGCGCCGGCATATTCGCAGGACCAGGAACAGGACGCGGGGCCGGATGCGATGGGCACGGTGGTCGTGACGGGATCGCGCATCAGGATGCGCGACTTCGAGGCCATCAGCCCCATCACCACGGTCTCATCCGAAACGATCCAGGCGACGGGCAACCTCAACATCGAGGAAGTGCTCAACTCGCTGCCGCAGATCGTGCCGGGCTTCAATGCCAATTCGAACAACCCTTCGGATGGCACAGCCACGGTTGATCTGCGTGGTATCGGACCGACGCGCACCCTGGTGCTGATCAACGGCAGGCGTCTCACCCCGTCGACGCAAACGGGCCGCACCGATCTCAACAACATTCCCTCGCGCCTGATCGAGCGTGTCGAAGTCGTGACCGGCGGCGCGTCCGCCGTGTACGGATCCGATGCGCTGGCCGGCGTCGTGAACTTCATCCTGAAGGACAACTTCGAGGGATTCGACATCGGCGTGCAGAGCGGCCAGTCGGCGGAGAGCGATGGCACCGAAAACCAGGTGGACCTGGTTCTCGGCGGCAACTTCGCGGATGACCGCGGCAACATCACGGCGTTCGCGAGCTACTACGATCGCGAGCAGGTGCTGCAGTCCGAGCGCGAGTACACCCGCGTCGATCGCGGCTCGAACGGCTCGGCCACGGGTAACGCCCGCTTGCCGAACGTCGCGCTGAATCCGTTCCCGACCGCGAATACCTTCCTCGGCTCTGGCGGCAACACGCGCAACTACGCCTTCAACCTCAACAACAACGGCGGCGTGCGGACCTGGAACAACACGCTTCCGGAAAGCAGCGCCGACGGCTTGGGCGATCGCTACAACTTCGCGCCGGTGAACAACCTGCTCACTCCCGGGCAGCGCGTGCACATCGGAGCGCTGGCGAAGCTCGACTTGGCGGAGAACATCCAGGCCTATGCAGACCTGATGTATATCGACAGCCAGAACGGCGCGCAGCTCGCGCCGACTCCGGCCGTCAACGTTGCCTTCGATCCGGACAGCCCCGGCCTGTCAGCCCAGGCACGTGCCCTGCTCGATGCGCGTCCGAACCCGAATGCACCGGCGTTCATCACGCGCCGCATGATCGAAGTGGGCGCCCGCGTCCAGGAGAACAAGTCCAAGCTGCAGCAGATCGCTGTCGGCTTCAAGGGCGGGCTCCCGATCAAGGACTGGGCCTACGACGTTTCGTACCAGTACGGCGAGAACGAGTTCATCAACGTCACGTTCAACGACGTGTCCGCCTCGAAGTTCGGTGCGGCGCTTTCGGGCTGCCCGGCGGACTACGTGCAGTTCGTGCCGGACTGCGTGCCGATCAGCGCCTTTGGTGTCGGCTCGATCACGGCACAGCAGGCGAACTTCGTGCGCCTGAACTTCACGGACACGCAGATTTTCGAGCGCAACCTGGTGACGGCGTCCGTGGACGGCTCACTCTTCGACATGCCCGCCGGTCCGCTCGGCTTCGCTTTCGGCGCCGAGTGGCGTAAGGACGAGACCTCGTTCCGGCCGGACATCGCGAAGCAGTCGGGCGACATCCTGGGCTTCAATGCCCAGCAGCCGATCGCCGGCGACTTCGACGTGTACGAAATCTTCCTGGAGACAGTCATCCCGCTGGCCAGGGATATTCCTGGCATCAGCTCGCTGAGCCTGGAAGCCGGTGGCCGTTACTCCGATTACTCGTCGGTAGGCGCGGTCACTTCGTACAAGGGTGGTCTCGACTGGGCTCCGGTCGACAGCCTGCACGTTCGCGGCATGTATCAGCGTGCGGTTCGTGCGCCGAGCGTGTTCGAACTGTTCCAGGCCGGTGACCAGGGCTTCCCGACCGCGACTGATCCGTGCTCGAGCGTGTCGGTAGCCACGGGCGCCCCAACGCCGGTGCCGGCTGACGTCGCTGCGTTCTGCCAGGCCGCATTCGGCATCGACGCATCGACGTACGTGCAGACGAACGGCCAGCTCGAGTCGTTCTTCTTCGGTAACCCGAATCTCGCCGAGGAGACTTCCGACACCGTAACGTTCGGCCTTGCGTGGACTCCGGATGCCGTCGAAGGCCTCCAGGCCTCGTTGGATTACTGGAACATCGAAGTCGCGGACTACGTGAACTCGCTCGAGGGCGGCGCCACCGGAGTCATCAATGCTTGCTTCGCCACGCTGGACATCAACAGCTCGGCCTGCTTCAGCGGTGACCTCGGCCAGGCCTTGATCTTCCGTGACGCAGTGGGCGACCTGAAGGTGCGCGTGCCGGTTGCCAACCTGTCGTCTCTCGAGGCGGCGGGCGTCGACCTGCACATTGCGTATCGGGTTCCGATCGGCAACACGCTGACCACGGACCTGCTCGTCACGTATCTCGACAAGTGGGTGCTGGACGACATCGACTACGCAGGCACGACGGGCGCGTACAACATTCTCAACACGCTGCCTGAGTACAAGGCGAACCTGCGATTGGCGTATCCGTTCGGACCGGTTGCGGTGACGTATAACGCACAGTGGATCGACAAGATGGACAACCAGGGCAACATCCCTGCGTTCCAGGACGGGGGTTACGAAGGCCCGAAGAGCATCCTGTATCACGATCTGGCAGGCAGCTGGCAGATCAACGATTCGCTGGAGCTCAGCGCGGGCGTCCGCAACCTGACGGATGAGGAGCCGCCGTTCTTCACCTTCCCGATCGATCAGAACACGGACCCGGCGACCTACGACATGCTGGGCAGGTTCTACTTCGCGTCTCTGCGCGCGACGTTCTGACGACGACAGCTTACAGGACGTGCTCCGAGGGCGGTTCGCAAGAACCGCCCTCTTTTTTTGCCGCTTCGCCTTCTGTGGTCTGCAGTGGCAGGATTCGCAGGATGAAAACACGGATGCGGGCCGTTTCGATTTTCGCCGGCGCGATGCTGATTTGCCTCGCGGCAGTGGCGGGCGAATCTCCGGGCCGCTCTCATGTCGCCCCCCTGGTCTACGGCCAATGGCAGGACGATGCGCGGCAGGCGAGTGACGACCTGGCCGGGTCGCTCGCGATCGGGCGTACGCTGGGTGAGAACTGGACGCTGGAGCTCGCCGGGCAGCGCGGCGAGTTCGACGGTATCGGCGGCGACAACCTGGTCCTCACGACCGTCGGCTTCAATGCGCTGCGCGTGTTCTATCGGGACTCGCGAATCGCGCCCTACGTGCTGATCGGCGCGGGGTGGGAAGAAAAAAACACCCGCCTCGCGAGTACCGAACACGATCCGTACGCCGACACGGCGTTTGGCTTGCTCATGCGACTGGGCGACGCGCAGCGCAGCCAGGTCTCCCTGCGCGGCGAGATCAAGGCCAGGCATACCTTTATCGGAGACAGCGATCGGCTGGTCGACTACCTCTTGGGCATTGGCCTGCAGGTCGCTTTCGGAGGGCAACCGAAGGAAACGGAATCAACGCCGATGCCCGCAGATTCCGGGCCTTTCGACTCGGATGGCGACGGAATCCGCGATAATGCCGATCGCTGTCCGACGACGCCTCCGGGTGCCCGCATCGACGACAGCGGCTGCGAAAGGGATAGCGACGGCGACGGAGTCCTCGACAGTCGCGACAAGTGCCCTGGCAGCCGGCAGGGCCTGGTGATCGATGCAGCGGGCTGCGAAGCGGACACCGATCGCGATGGCGTCCTCGAGAGCAAGGATCGGTGCCCGGACACACCGCGCGGCGATCGCATCGACGCGCAGGGTTGCAGTCTCACCGTGCGCCTCGAGGTCCTGTTCCCCACGAATTCCGCGGAAATTCGCGCGGAATCCGCCTCCGAGCTCGATCGCGTAGCCAGCCTGCTGCGCTCGATGCCCGCATTCACGGGCGTCATCGAGGGCCACACGGACGACGTCGGATCCGCTAGAAACAACCAGCTTCTCTCGCAGCGCCGTGCTGAAGCCGTGCTCGACTACCTGGTGGAACACGGTGTCGATGCGACCCGGTTACGTGCGGAAGGCTTCGGCGAGTCGCGGCCCGAGGCAGACAACTCCACTGCCGAAGGCCGGGCACAAAACCGCCGAGTTCTGCTCCGGCGAGCCGACCAGCCCTGAGGCGGCCCACGAACGGCCGGATCGTCCCCGTGGCCGGCCAGTTCCTCCCGGTTTTCTCTGGCGCACAGCGTCATTGGTCCCGGAAAACGCGCAACACGCCACCGCCGCAGCCACGTTGTGAGGGAACAACACGACCGGCCCTGCGCGGCCGAGAGGCTGAAAATTGGGCTACGAAGTGCTTCGTTCTCGTGACGAAGCGCGGCTTAACAGGGACGGCGCGCTGTTGTGTTTTCGCATCAAGCCTTTCTTTGTTGCAGCAGGTATTGGTACAATCCGCGCCAGTTTTGGTACGAAGCACATCGTTCTTTGACCGAAACGGAAAACCAGGGGTGGGAGCCACGCTCCGCTGATGGGGAGCACCGGTTCCCGATCTAATCGTCGGGAGGGTGGATAATGACCAATCCAAGAATCAGGCGGGCCGTCCGGCTCGCTCTGTCGATGGGTGCTGCCGCGAGCGCCCTGTGTAGCTTCAATGCAATTGCCCAGGATCAGGACCAGGACCAGGACGAAGAGCTTGGCACACTGGTCGTTACCGGTTCGCGCATCCAGTCGCCGAACCTCCAGTCCACGACACCCGTCACGCAGGTCACGTCGGAAGACGTGGTGCTGCAGGGTGTCACTCGTATCGAAGACCTCGTCAACCAGCTGCCGCAGGCGTTCGCTGCGCAGAACGTGACGGTCGCCAACGGTTCCACCGGCACGGCGACGCTGAACCTGCGCGGTCTCGGCTCACCGCGCACTCTCGTGCTTATCGACGGCCGGCGCATGCCGTATGGCGGTGTCACCAACTCTGCCGCGGACATCAACCAGATTCCCGCGCAGATGGTGGAGCGTGTCGACATCGTCACGGGCGGTGCGTCAGCCGTATATGGTTCCGACGCGGTCGCCGGTGTCGTCAACTTCATCATGAAGAAGGACTTCGAAGGCGCGCAGATCACGAGCCAGTACAACTTCTACTGGCACGAGAACGACTACGGCGGCCCGGGCCAGGTAGGCCTGCGCCAGGTCATCCAGAACCGCGCGACGACGAATCCGCGCGAGTTCGCGCTTCCCGAGAGCAGCGAGACGGACGGTGAAGGCTACGAAGCCTCGTTCCTCATGGGCATGAACACCGGTGATGGTCGCGGTAACATGACCGCCTACTTCTCGGTGTTCGACAGTGACCAGGTCCTGCAACGGGATCGCGACTACTCGGCCTGCTCACTCGGTGCCAACCCGACTACGTCGTTTACCTGTGGTGGCTCGGCCACGAGCGCAGGCGGCCTGTTCACGGACTTCTCGACGTACGCGCTGACGGTCAACAACGCGACCGCGTTCCGCAACTTCAGCGGCGCGACCGACCAGTACAACTTCGGGCCGCTGAACCACTACCAGCGTCCGGAGCGCCGATACAGCCTCGGCGCGATGGGTCACTACGAGCTGAACGAAGCCGCGGACGTCTACACGCAGCTGATGTTCACGGACTACCGCTCGATCGCGCAGATCGCGCCCGGCGGCAACTTCTTCGATACTTCGACCATCAACTGCGACAATCCCCTGATCCCGCAAGGGTCGCTCGCAGCGATCGGCTGCAGCCCGGCCGAAGTTACCAGCGGTGCCTCGACGACGATGTACATCGGCCGTCGCAACGTGGAAGGTGGCGGACGCCAGCAGGGCTTCCTCAACCAGTCCTTCCGCGGCCTCGCCGGTATCCGCGGTGCCGTCGGCGATGCGTGGTCCTATGACGTGAGCGCGCAGTTCTCGAGCACGCGTGCCAACACGACCACTTCGAACTACTTCGTGATCGATCGCCTCGTCAGGGCGCTGGACGTCATCGACGCCGACCCGGGCACAGCCGTCGTTCCGACCTGCCGCTCGGTGCTGGACGGATCGGATCCCGCCTGTGTGCCGTGGAATCCCTTCGTACCCGGGGGCGTGACACAGGACCAGCTGGACTACCTGCAGGCTCGCGGCGTCCAGGTCGGCACTCTCGACCAGGAAATCTACCTGGGCACCATCGCGGGTGATCTCGGCGAGTATGGCGTGAAGCTGCCGAGTGCGACCGACGGTGTGCAGGTGGTGTTCGGTGCCGAGTATCGCCGTGACACGCTGAGCAACCAGGTCGATGCCCTGCAGGAGCAGGCTCAGCTTGCCGGCTCCGGCGGCGCCACGATTGGCATCGACGGCGCGGTCAAAGTAACGGACCTTTTCATGGAAGGCCGCCTGCCCATCGTGCAGGACAAGCCTGGCTTCCAGAGCCTGTCCTTCGACACCGCGTATCGTTATTCGGACTATGGTGATGTCACCACGGACACGTACAAGCTGGGCCTCGAGTGGGCGCCGGTTGAAGACGTGCGCTTCCGTGGCAGCTATCAGCGCGCCGTCCGCGCAGCCAACATCGTCGAACTGTTCACCGCCCAGGGCTTCAACCTGTTTGACCTGGACGGCGATCCGTGCGGCATCGCGGCTCCGAATCCGCTGGCCTCTCAGGCGGAGTGCATCGCGACGGGGGTTCCGGCGTCTTCGTACGACGGCGTCAACGACGTCGCCGAGCGCGGCGCGCTGGACAGCCCGGCCGGTCAGTACCAGTTCACGCAGGGTGGCAACACCGCCCTGACGCCCGAGGAGTCGGACACGATCTCCTACGGCGTGGTGTTCACGCCGCGGTTCGCGGAAGGCCTCAGCATCACCATCGACTACTTCAACATCCAGATCGACGACACGATCTCGACGTTCGGAGCCGATAACACGCTGAACGCCTGCTACAACCTCGGCGACGCCGCTGGCTGCAGCCGCATCAGCCGCAACCCGAACGGGTCGCTGTGGATCGGCCAGGGCAACGTGCTCGACACCAACATCAACATCGGCTCGCTGGAAGCGACCGGTTACGATCTGAACGTGGTGTACCGCGGCCTGGGCATCGGGCCGGCGGGTTCCCTGGGCTTCGACCTCACCGGTACATTCATGGACGAGCTGGTCACGGTACCGGGTCCGGGCATTCCCGAGTACGACTGCATCGGGTTCTTCGCGTCGGTTTGCGGCACGCCGAACCCGGAGTGGCGTCACCGCTTCCGCACCAGCTGGACGACCCCATGGGATCTCAACCTGGCCCTGACGTGGCGTTACTTCTCGGACGTCGAGGGAATCTCGGCGGCGAACACACCGATGCCCGCCAACCGCATCGATCGTGACTTCGACGCCGAGAGCTACTTCGATCTGTCGTTGAACTGGGCCTTCTCGGAGGGCGGCTCGCTCGTCCTGGGCATCAACAATTTCCTCGACGACAATCCGCAGCTGAGCGCCAGCGTCGGCACCACCGGCAACGGCAACACCTATCCGCAGACCTACGACGCCCTCGGCCGCTACGTCTTCGTGCGTGCGACCCTGGACTTCTGAGGAATCTGCGAAAGCGAGAAAAGACGAGAAGTCGACACCTGGCGGCGGTCCTCAAGGACCGCCGCTTTTTTTTGGGCGCCGCGTAGACTGGCGGGATGGCGCAGCCCGATATCATCGCCGAGCGGCTGCGGGCCCTGTTGCCCGTTTCCCCGGATGCGTACCTGCAGAAACTCGACGTGGTGCGCGGCGTCGGGCTGGTGATTCGCTTCAGCGCTCACGCCTATCGCGGTGCCAGTTTCCTCGACGATCGCATTCTCGGACCGGGCACCCAGGGTGCCTGGCTGCCCGGCGACCTGCTCAGCGAAGCCGGACGATCGGTTGCGCACCCGCGCCCCGTGCACTTCGTCTTTCACTCGGGGCACGTGGGTTCGACCCTCGTCAGCCGACTGCTCGACGAAGGGGGCTCAGTGCTTTCTCTGCGCGAGCCATTGCCGCTGCGAACGATCGCTGACGCGCACGACACCCTCGGCCGACAGGAATCGCTGTTGGGACCCGATCAGTTCAGCGCACTCCTGGCGATGGCGCTGCGGCTCTGGTCGCGCGGCTACGAGTGGACCCGCGCGGTGGTGGTGAAGGCCACCAGCAGTGCTGCCCGGCTCGGAGCGCCATTGCTGGCCGCGAGCGCTGAATCGCGCGGCGTGTGCCTCAACGTCGCTCCCCAGATCTATCTCGCCACGTTGCTCGCGGGCCGCAATTCACCAGATGATCTGCGAGGGCACGGACCGGGGCGCATCCACCGCCTGCAGGCACGTTGCTCGGCGCCACTCGCGCCACTGCACTCGCTTTCGCTGGGAGAACTCGCCGCGTTGAGCTGGGTCGTGGAGACGATGACTCAGCGCGACCTGCTGCGACAGTTTGGGGACCGGCTGCTGGCGATCGACTTCGACCATTTCCTCGAAGATGCCGGTGGCGGCATGCAGCGGATTGCCACACACTTCGCCTTGCCAGAGGCCGGCGACTACCCTGACAGGATCGCCGCGAGCGGCGCACTGCAGCGCTACTCCAAGGCACCCGACCACCAGTTCTCGCCAGCCGATCGCGCGGCATTGCTGCGCGACTCGCGCGAACAGAACCGCGCGGAGATTGCCCGCGGACTGGCATGGCTGGAGCGCCTCGCGCGTACCGAACCGGCGGTGGCGGCCCTCTTTCATGAACAGGCTGATTGAACGCATGAGCCCGGAACAGGGAACGACCGCCCTCGCGCAGGATCGCGAGCGACTCGAGAATCTCGCGTCCGCCGCGCTGCGCTCGGGTCGCGCGGACGAAGCCGAGCAGGCGCTGCGAAACCTGTTGCAGGCCTGGCCCAGTGCCACAGGTTACTGGCTGCAGCTCGCGTCGCTTTTGGAGCGGTCCAATCGCCGCGAGGAAGCGGCCACCTGCTACCGCGACCTGATCGAGCGGCAACCCGACGTCGCCGTCGTGCGCTTCAACTACGCGTGTTTCCTCCGCCGGCGGGGAGAAACCGACGAGGCGCTGCGTCAGCACCAGAGAGCGCTGGATCTCAAGATCGAGCAACCCGAGGAAGTCCTGTCGAACATGGCGGTGATCCTCGGAGAAAGACATCGCCACGAGGAGGCGCGCAACTGCCTGCAACGCGCGCTCAATCTCAACTCCAGCTACATCCCTGCGCTCTACAACCTGGCGTTGTTGCAGGAGGAGTTCGGGGACCGGCGCGGCGCTCTTGCGCTCTTCAACCGCATCCTCGAGATCGATCCGACTTACTACAACGCGTTGGTGCGCATCACGCATGCGCGACACATCGACGACGCCGAAGACCCGGTCGTAAAGAAGCTGCGGCGTGCGCTCCGTCATACGAATGTGGACGGCCTCACCCGCGAGAGCCTCGAGTTCGCGCTCGGCAAGGCGCTCGACGACTGCGGACAGTACGAGGAAGCCTTCGAACACTTCGAACGCGGCAACCGCATCAAGTCAGCGCGCCTGCCCCCCTACGATCGTGCCAGCGAGGAACAACGGACCGGGGAGATCATCGAGGCTTTCTCGCCCGAGTGGCTCGCTGCAGTCGAGCCCGTTTCAACCCGCAAGCTCGCCTTCATCACGGGCATGTTCCGTTCCGGGTCGACGTTGTTCGAGCAGGTGCTCGCTGCTCATCCGCAGGTGACACCCGGCGGAGAAATCGAGTACTTCGGGCAACTCCTGCAGAAGAGCCAGTCGCCGGCCGAGGCGGCGGCGGCAAGTTTCCCGGCCAGCCTGGCGAAGCTCGACTTCGCCAGGCGTCAGCAGATTGCCGACGGCTATCTCGAGTACCTGGACCACCGCTATCCCGCGAGCACACTGGTCACCAACAAGCGGCCGGAGATCGTTTCGCTGATGGGGTTCATCGCCGGGCTCTTTCCCAACGCAGTGTTCGTGCACACGGTGCGTGATCCGCTGGACACCTGCCTGTCGATCTATCTTCACCAGCTCGACAGCCGGTTCAGCTATGCCGCGGACCTCGGCAACATTGCGCATCGCCACCGGCAGTACCAGCGACTGGTGGCTCACTGGAACCCGGTGATCGGCCCGCGCATTTTCGCTGCGAGCTACGACGAGTACGTCATCGAGCCGGAGCGGGTGACGCGCGCGCTGCTCGATTTCCTCGGGCTCGAGTGGCACCCGGGCTGCCTGGAACCGCAGAAATCCGCCAAGCGCGTACGGACGGAAAGCCTGTGGCAGGTCCGCGAAGCGGTCTACCGGAAATCGTCGGGCCGCTGGCGCAACTACGAGCGCCAGCTCGCGCCGGCGCGGCAGATTCTCGAGGGTGGTTGAGGAACGCGGACGTCAGCTGACCGGCCGGCTGCGGATCCACTGCGAGAGGACCCACTTCACGCCGCTGGCAGGCGGCAGACCGGCGTGCAGCGTGTCGTAATCCGGGGACCCGTCCGCACGCACGTTAGAGAAGATGAGCGCATCCCCGCGGGCTCCGCGATAGCGCAGGCCGATTCGCGGAAAGTCCGTTTCCCCGCCCGCGTAGTCATCGTTGAGATACACCAGCACCGTGGCCACGCGCTGGCCGTGGCGTTCGATTTCCTGGCGCAGCGCCGGTGTCGAGGGTTCCTGGAAATCGCAGTGCGCATGGAACTGCTGGCCAGGCTCGTAGTGCAGGAGCTTCGCCACCTCGAAAAAGCGCGATTCGATCCCGACGGCGGCTGCCACACGGGCTTCCACCAGCTTCAGCACGACATCGCTGTTGCCGATGAAGTAGCTCGCCTCCGTATTGGTGCGGTTCGCCGACTGGACGAACCCGGCGGCATCCCGCCGATACACCATGGCTCGCTGTAACTGGTGGCGCGCCAGCGCGATCAGCCAGTCGCATTCCGCCACGGAAGCGAAGCGCTCGCACACGCGGATCGATGGCCGTTCGCGCAGCACTTTCACAGGCGGTGATCGCGTCCAGCGCGCGAGATCTGCCTGCCGCCGCAGCTCCGCCCAGTTCGTGTTCTGCGCGCCGGCAATGAACTGCAATTCGCGCTGCGAGGCTGTCCAGCCGAGCTCCGCCGCTCGCTGCAACAGGTCCAGCGCATCGCCAAGATCGTGCGACCGCAGGACTCCCCAGGCTGCGAAGACAGAGAGCAGCGCAGTTGCTTCGCCATTTCCGCGATTGGCCGCTTCTTTCAGGCACGCGACTGCCTCCTGCGGGGAAGCCGCGACGCCGTCTCCGCCCACCAGCAGGCGTCGGCCAAGAAGCGTGAGCGCCTTGGGATCGCCAGCGCGGGCGCGCGCGCGCAGAGCAATGACATCGGCGGGAATCAAGTCGGCACTCGCATGGTGCGGGCGTGCGCGAGGGGTCCGTCAGGTGGATGACCACATGCGCATGAGGTTCTGGCGCACCACGTCCAGGCGCACCCGGCTTTCCGGGTTCATCGACTTGCCCTCGAGCGCCGCAATCTCGTTCAACTCGGCCACCTGCATGCGCTGGTGCTGATCGGCAATGAGACTCTCGATGAAGGTGATGGACACCAGGCGCTGCCCGGAGCGCACGGGCACGACTTCGTGCATCAATGTCGAGGGATAAACGATCGCTTCGCCCGGCGGGCTTTTGAAGGCAATCGTCTGATTGCCGATCACGATGGCGAGCTCACCGCCTTCGTAGGCAGACGGCTCGCCCACGAACACCGTGCACGACAGGTCGGAGCGGATCGCGGAGCGCTGCAGTTGAATGATTGCCGCGTCCGCGTGCGCGCCGTACTTCATGCCCGCCTCGTAGCGGCAAAGCAGTGGCGGTGCCACCCGCTTGGGCAGCGCGAAGCTCATGAACTCGCGGGACCGGCTCAGGGCGTTCGCGACGATCTGTGAAGACTCAGCGTAGCGAGGGTCTGCCGTATCCGCCTGGAGGTTCTGCTTGGCTTCATTCGCGGGGTTCGAAATGCGGCCGTCCACGAACCGCGCTTCGCGCGCGAGCACGCCCAGCCGCTCCACCTCGGCCCCGGTCAGCAGGTTCCTGATCTTGAGAAACACGGTTGGCGATCACTATAGCCGAATACGATAATCCCGGGCGGAAGCACCCACTCATGGCCCAAGTCACGACAGCCGCCGAATACGCCGCTCAGGGCATCGATGCCCTGCATCGGGGCGATGCGCCGCGTGCCCGCGAACTGCTGACGCGTGCCGCCGAGACCCGTGCGGACGCAACCGTTCTGCTGGCACTCGCGGGCGCCTGCAAGGCGCTGGCCGATGAATCTGGCCAGGTCGCTGCCCTGGATCGTCTCCTGGCAGCCGACCCCCGCAACTTGATGGGGCTCATCCTGCGCGCGGATTGCTTTGCGAATGCAGGCGACCTGCGCGCCGCCTCTTCCTTCTATCTCACTGCCGTCAGGTCGGCTCCGCCGCCTGCTCAACTTTCGCCCGAGGTCGCCCGGGAGCTGCAGCGGGCGCAGAAGGCGTGCCAGCGTTTTGCAGAGGACTACGAGAAATACCTCCGGCAGCACCTGGCCACGCGCGGCTTCGACGAGGCCCGTTCGAGTCCGCGGTTCGCGCAATCGATGGACATCGTGCTGGGACGCAAGCAGATCTACCTGCAGCGGCCTCGCTATTACTACTTCCCGGGCTTGCCGCAGATCCAGTTCTATCCCCGCGACGGGTTTCCCTGGATGGAGGATCTCGAAGCCGCGACGGAAGACATCCGCGCGGAACTTCTCGAGGTCATGCGCGACCCCGGTGCGTTTGCGCCGTACGTCGAAGGCGATGCGAACCGTCCGCGCAAGGACCAGATGGGGATGTTGAACAACCCGGCCTGGAGCGCTTTCTACCTCTGGAAGAACGGCGACGTCGTACCGGAGAACGCGGCTCGTTGCCCCAGGACACTGCGCGCTCTCGAAATGGCACCGCTCGCGAGAGTCCCGTACCGATCACCTTCCATCCTGTTCTCGCTGTTGCAGCCCGGCGCCCACATTCCTCCCCACAATGGGCTCGTGAACACTCGCCTGGTTTGCCATTTGCCACTCGTCGTGCCTTCCGGGTGCACCTTCCGTGTGGGCAACGAGCTGCGTGACTGGAAACAGGGGAAAGCCTGGGCTTTCGACGATACGATCGAGCACGAGGCGTGGAACCGCAGCGACCAGACGCGCGTGATCCTGCTGTTCGACGTGTGGCGGCCCGAACTGACCGAAGACGAACGCAAACTGGTGGTTTCGCTGTTCGAGGGCATCGACGCCCACAGCGGCAAGCGGCCTGACTGGGAAATCTGAGGAGACGATTCATGACTGGGGGAGTAATCAGCACTTGCGCGATGAGCTGGGCGCTGCTCGGCACCGCCACGACATTCGCTGCACAGGACGTTTCGGTTGAGCTCGCGGCCTGCCGCGCGCAGGAGCAGGAGTCCGCCCGGCTCGCGTGCTACGACCGCCTCGCGGACACGATGACAAAGCCCAAGACAGACGGCGGCCAGGCCACTGACCCCCAGCGCGAAGAAGTCTCGGCTCCCGCGAAGACCGAGGAGACGCGAGAGGCAACTGCTGAATCGGCGGCGCCCCCCGCACCGGACAGCGGCACGCAGCCCGCGGCCGCGGCCGGTTCCTCGCCTCACGAGCGCTTCGGCTATCGGGGCGGAGCGCTGGCCCGCGAAGATTCGACCCGGCAGCAGCAGGAAGAAGAGGAAACGGCCGCGAAACAACCGCTGATCGCAAAGGTGACGGAGGTCGCCCGGCGGCCGCGCGGTGAGCTGGCGATCACGCTCGACAACGGGCAGACGTGGGTGCAGAAAAAGGCGGACAGGTTCGACGTCAAGTATGGCGACGAGGTCCGCATAGAGCCCGGCCGGCTCGGCGCCTACATGATGTATCGCGCCGGTTCCAACCGGCCCACGCGGGTCACGCGCATTCGCTGACGGGCAACGCGAGTCACCGCTCGGTGCCGACGGTGACTTCTCCTTTATAGAACTCGCGAATCGCCTGCACGGCGGTCGCGACCTGTTCGCGCTCGGCCGGCGTGAGGTAGGGATTCCAGGTATCGAAAATCAGGATGCCGCGAGGCACGTCGCTGTCGTTCCAGGCAGCGTGCTCCCACGTGTCGTCGAAAACCCAGGCCTCGCCTTCCCGCCATTCGCGCGTTTCCCACCCGACGCGGAAGCGGCAACCCGGCGGCACGACCAGCGGCAAATGCACGATCACTCTCGTGTTGGTCACCCCGGTATGCGGCGGGATCTTCGATTTCGCATCGAGAATGGAGAAAAACGCGGTGGGACCATAGCCGGGTATTTCCATCATGGGCATCTGCGCGAGCACCTGCGCCGTGCGCGGGCAACGCGCCAGGGCTGGTGTCATCGGAACGCCGTCGCGCCACAAGTAGAACGCGCTCCACTTGCGCGAGTGATTCAACTCGGCCCACTGATCGAGCGGCACGCCCTCCGGGTATGCGATGTACGGTTCGAGCCGGCTGGAGTCCTCGGCGATCGCCTGCTGGAACTCTCGGCGAATGTCCGGCGTGGCGGCCTCGAGTGGCGAGAGCCACGGGAATTCCGAGCGCGGGAAAAACTCCGGCGCCGGCAGGCGCGGAAAATAGAAGAAAGTCGGGTTCTGGGAATGCACCGGCACCTTGCCGAGAAACATGTCGACGCCGACTCCAAACCGCGTGCCCGCGCCCGCTTGCCGTCCGGGCCCCAGCTGATCGCGCAGAAACGCTTCCAGTTCCTCGTCGTTCTGCTTCACGACAGCGGCAGCGCGCTGAACAGCAGCCTGCACATTGCCGGCCAGCCTCGCGCCACGCGGCACGACCTGCAGAGCGGTGGCGAACGCTTTGGCTGCCGCTCGCCTCTTTCCCTGGCGCTCCAGCAGTGATCCTTTTTGCAGCAGGGCCAGCAGGTGTCGCGGGTCGAGCGCCAGCGCGCGCTCGAGCGCCTTCATCTCCTCTTCGGCGAGGTTGAGCTGCCGCAAGGTCGTGGCGAGATTGATCCACAACGCGGGATTGCTACGTTCACTCTCGAGCGCGCGCTCCAGCAGTTGCCGCGCCGACGTCGCATTCCCGCGGTGCAACTCCTGCACGCCGGCGAGATTGAGAACGAGGGGGTGATCCGGTGCGAGCGATTGCGCCTGCGCGAACAGGCGATTGAACTCCGTCGCATTGCCCGCGCTGCCGGCCCGCTCGGCTGCCTGGATGAGCCTGCGAACTTCTGAGTCATTGGCAACCGCTGCCTGCATCGCATCCACCGTCTGACGTGAAGTAGCGCCAGTGTACTCACGGCCCGCTGCGCCGGGAAAGATGGCGGCGGGTGGGAGGCCGCCGCTTTGTTCTTGCCTGCGGAAAAAATATTTTCTTGTTGCTTCTCTCCCGCAGCGACTCGAGAAGCGGGCACCGGCGATGCAACGCCGCCGACGGCACGGAAACGCGGCAAATGTGCCGGGCGGGACGCCCCGGGGATCAGATTCCACGCCGGATCAGTGCTTTCGCGGGCGCGCCGGGATCAACCGGCACCTGTTGTACCAGTGCGACATGTCCATGTTCGCACGCGGCTCGTCCCTTGCCTTGTTGGTCTTTTATGCTTAAAAACAAGGACCTTTAACTGCTTGACTGGTTGGTAGCAGATGTGGCGTTTACGCATCACAGACTTTTTTTTGCCACTCCCCGGCGCTATGCTCGGCACACTTGTACGAAGAGTCTCGGAGTTCGGCACCTGGGCTCCGCGCACTCGCCGGCAGGAGAGCGTCGCAACCGCGACACCACTTTCAGGCAGATGGAATGGCCAGGGGAGAAACAAAGATGGTTACGAAACTTCAGAAAGCCGTGCGGCTCGCGCTCGCGAGCGGTGCGGCGACGAGCGCGATGTGTACCGCCGTCGCGGTCGCGCAGGAACAACCGGCGGACGAAGCGGACATCGGTTCCGTCGTCGTCACCGGTTCGCGTATCCCGCAGCCCAACCTCACGAGCATCAGTCCAGTGACTGCCGTGAGCGCGGAAACGGTCAGGATCGAAGGCATCACCCGCGTCGAAGACCTGATCAACAACCTGCCGCAAGCCTTCGCTGACTTTGGCGGCAACCTGTCGAACGGTGCCACCGGCGCGGCCACCGTGAACCTGCGCGGACTGGGTGCACAGCGCACGCTGGTGCTGGTCAACGGCCGGCGCCTCATGCCGGGCGACCCGACCCAGAACGGCAATGCGACTCCGGACCTCAACCAGATTCCCGGTGCACTCATCGAGCGCATCGAAGTGCTGACCGGTGGTGCCTCGGCGGTTTATGGCGCCGATGCGGTGGCGGGCGTCGTCAACTTCATCATGAACGACAACTTCGAAGGCGTGCGGGTCGATGCGCAGTACAGCTTCTACCAGCACAGCAACAGCAATGACGCCATGGCCGATCGGCTCGCGGCGCGCGACTTCGCCGCGCCGGATGACGACGTTCGTGACGGGTACCAGAAGGACATCACGTTCGTGCTCGGCATGAACTCGGCGGATGGCCGCGGCAATGCAACGGTGTACGCGGGCTATCGCCAACTCGATGGCCTGCTGCAGTCCCAGCGCGATTACAGCGCGTGCGCGCTCAATCCCACGGCCACAGGTGCATTCTGCGGTGGCTCGTCAACGACCGCGCCGGCACGGTTCGACATCATGGTCCAGTCCGGAGCGAACGCCGGTGTGCCGCTCGGCAGCTTCATGACCAATCCCGACGGCTCGCTGCGCACCTTTACGGCGACGGACCAGTTCAACTTCGCGCCGGCGAACTACTACTTCCGACCGGACGAGCGCTACACCGCGGGCCTGTTCGCTCACTACGACCTGGGCGAAACCTCGCAGGTGTACACCGAGTTCAGTTTCATGGACGACCAGACTTTCGCGCAGATCGCGGCTGCGGGCCTGTTCCTCAACGGCGGCCCAGGCCCCGGCAGCGGCTACCTCGTGAACTGCGACAACCCGTTCATGACGCCAAACCAGGTCCAGACATTCTGCACGAACCAGGGCTTCGGGCCCGATGACGTCATTTCGCTGGACATCGGCCGGCGCAACGTCGAAGGCGCAGGCCGGCTCAACGACCTGCAGCACACATCCTATCGTGGTGTCGTCGGCATGCGCGGCAGCATCTCGGATGCGTGGGGCTACGACGTCTACGGCATGTACGGCACGACGGAGTTCTCCAACAGCTACTTCAACGACTTCTCGATCCAGCGCGGCGGCAAGGCTTTGATCGCCCGCAGGGACGGGAACGGCAACATCGTTTGCGGTGTGAACGCGGACGCAGATCCGACCAACGACGATCCGTTGTGCTTCCCGTACGACGTGTTCAGCCCGGCGGGCCCGTCCGCGCAATCGCTCGGCTTCGTGCAGATCCCGGGCTTTCAGAACGGTTTCACACGCGAAGAAGTCGTCAGCGCTTCCGTCACGGGCGACCTTGGGCAGAACGGCATCAAGCTGCCGACGGCGACCGATGGCATGGGCGTCGCGTTCGGAGCGGAGTACCGCAGTGAGCAATCGCAGCTGAGAAACGATGTCGCCTTCCGCACCGGCGATCTTTCCGGCCAGGGGGGCGCGGTGTTCGATTCCGATGGCTCGTATGACGTCTCGGAGGTGTTCGCGGAACTGCGTCTGCCGCTCGTCCAGGGCAAGGCCGGCGCTGAGTCGCTTATGCTCGAGACTGGCTATCGGTACTCGGACTACAGCCTCGGCTTCGACACCGACACGTACAAGTTCGGTCTCGAGTGGGCTCCCGTCCCGGACATCCGCCTGCGCGGCAGCTTCCAGCAAGCGGTGCGGGCGCCGAACATCCAGGAGCTGTTCCGCCCGACGGGTCTGCAGCTCGACGGCAACACGGACCCGTGCGCCGGCGACTTCGATCCCAACACGCTGCTCCAGGATGAGCCGACTGCCACGGAGGCACAGTGCGCTCTGACGGGCGTGCTGCCCGGCCAGTACGGCAGCATCCAGCAGAATCCCGCTGCGCAGTACAACGGCATCACCGGCGGCAACCCGGACCTCGATCCGGAGTCGTCGGACACGACATCGTTCGGCCTGGTGTTCACGCCACGGTTCGCCGAGGGGCTGACCGTCACGGTGGACTACTTCGACATCATGGTCGAGAACGTCATTGGCCCGATCGGCGCCGACCTGATCCTCAACAAGTGCCTGTCGACCGGGGACCCGGAGTTCTGCACGCTGATCCAGCGCGCCCCCGGCTCGGGTGACATCTGGAGCGCCCAGGGCTTCGTGATCGATCCCACGCTGAATCTCGGTTCGCTGGCGACCAAGGGCATCGATCTCGAAGCGAATTACAAGTTCGAGATCGGTGGCGCGGGTTCGTTGGGCGTGCAGTTGATCGGCACGTACCTCGAGGAGCTCGTGACGGAGCCGCTGCCAAACAATCCGACGTATGACTGCGCTGGTCTGTACGGCACCGTCTGCGGTGTTCCCGCGCCGGAGTGGCGCCACAAGCTGCGCACGACGTGGGCCACGCCGTGGAACCTCGACCTGACACTGACGTGGCGCCACCTCGACGAGGTCATCGTGGACAACCTGGTCGATAACCCGAACTTCACGCCGGGCGCACCCGTGTTCGACGAGAAGCTTGCAGCACAGGACTACGTGGACCTCGCAGTTGCCTACGTGATGGAAGTAGGTCCGTCTGCGCTTACCATGCGGCTCGGCATCAACAACATCACCGACGAGGAGCCACCGCTGGTGTCGCAGGCAACCTGCACTTCGACGTTGTGCTCGGGTAACACCTTCCCACAGGTGTACGACACGCTCGGAAGGACGATCTTCCTCAACGTGACGGCTGACTTCTGATCGCAACCCGGGGACGTGCGGATCCACCTTCCCCCGCACGTCCCCGGCGTTGCACACTTCACATACCACCCCGGAGGGAAGCCGGACTGCCGCTTTGTTCATTCTTCTCACGCTGATGCTCCACGTGGCTGCCGCAGAACCTACGGCCGTGGCATCGCCGAGCACGGTGTCATTCGTTTCCCAGGGTAAGGAGCGCAGCTACGAACTCTACGTGCCTGCGTCCGCGAACCCCCAGGCGCCGTTGCTCCTCCTGCTTCACGGCTCGGGTGGCGTGGGCCGCAACATGGTGACCCTGTGGCGCGACCTCGCCGATCGGGAGGGCATCGTGCTGGCTGCCCCCTCGGCGCACGACAATCTCTACTGGCACGTGCGCGACGACGGTCCCGGTTTCTTTCGCGACCTGGTGGAATCCGTTGGCGCGCGGGCCTCGATCGATCCGCGCCGCGTCTACCTGTTCGGCCACTCCGGCGGAGCGGTGTACGTGCTGACGCTGGCCCTGCTGGAGTCCGAATACTTCGCGGGTGCGGCGGTGCATGCGGGCGCTTGGCGGACGCCCCGGGAGTTCGCCGTGCTCGCGCATGCGAAGCGCAGGATCCCGGTCGCGCTGTTCATGGGCAACCGCGACCCGTTCTTTCCTGTCAAGTCCGTGCGCGAAACGGACGCCCTGCTGCGCGAGCACGGGCACCCCACGCTGTTGCGCGTCATTCCGCGTCACCGGCACCACTATGCGAGGGCCGCAGCGCAGGTCAACGATGAGGCCTGGCAGTTCCTGCGCGAGGTCAGTTTGAACGCCGCGCCGCGGTTCCAGTCGTACGAATCGCGTCGCGAGACCGGCAAGGCAACCCTTCCTCCTGGCGAGCCTGACGATGAGCAGCCCATTGAAAGCCGATAGAAAGTATTACGGGCGCGTTCTCTGCACCTTTGCAGCACTGCTGGCAACCTCAGCAGGCGCCGCAGAGATGCCCGAGAGCGTGCTCGCGTGCCAGGACGAAACCGACGATGCGAAACGCCTTGCCTGTTTCGACCGTGAAGTCCGGCGCCATGCCACGACACCGGAGCAGCGTTTTGGCCTGCCCTCCGGCCGTGCGCCGGCCGCGAAGGAAGACGAGGCGAAGGAAGACCGCGAGCAGACACTCAGGAACATCACCGCCAAGGTGACTGCGATCTCCCGTCGTCCGCGGGGAGAGCACGTGCTCACGCTCGACAACGGCCAGGTCTGGGCGCAAACGCAGGCGGGTTCGAACCTGCGCGTGGAACTCGGCGACAGTGTCACCATCCGTTCCGCTGTACTCGGTTCGTTCCTCTTGACGGGACCGCGCGGTGGCAGTACGCGCGTAGAGCGCCTCAGGTAGACCACGCGTCGCCGTCAGACAGGCGATGCGTCGAAGGCGATCGTGGTGCGCGGCTCGGCACCCTGGATGGGGTTCGTGCCGTGCCACATGTACGACGGAAACAGCACCAGGCGGCCCGGCGCGGGCTGCACGAAACGCTCGGCGGTCGCACCCGGAACCGGAAAACGCGGCTCCCCGAACTTGATCCAGCCGGACCGCAACTCCGGATCGCGCACTTCCTCGGGGACGCCGACGTAGTACGCCGAGCTGATCCATCCTTCCGGGTGGAAATGGTTGACGTGAAAACCTTCGCGCCGCAGCTGCACGGACCACGCGCCGGTGATGCGCGCACCCGATCGGTTGCGAACCGACAGTGCGTGCGCGGGATCGGTGCCGATGGCCTGACGGAAATCCTCGATCGCGGGCTCGAACGCCTGCAGGATGCCGCGGATCGCCGGGTCGGATTCGGTAGTGAGATTCCGCGCCGTCTGGCTGCCGTTGCGCAGGCTCTGATCGAGTGGATGCGTCGCGAACTGGTGGCGCCGGGTCAATGCTTCGAGCAGCGCCGCGTTGAGCTCCCGCATCGAAGACCAACCCGGGGGCGCTTCGAGTTCGTACGTGCGCACCAGGCGATCGTAGTCGTACAACTCGCCGTACAGCGGTAGTCCGAGCAATCGCGCTGCAGTCGCTTCATACGCGATCCACCCTTGGTCCGCCGGCAGCCATTCGCGCTGCCGCCGGATGAACGGCAATGCTTCTGCCGCACGGCCCCGCGCGAGCATGATCGCGACCAGCGTCTGCGCGGTGCCGGGATCTTTGGGTGTTGCTTCGGCCGCCGCCAGTGCTTCGGGCTGCGCTTCCGCGAGCTGGCCAGTTTCGTGCAAACCCTCGGCGAGGCAGGCGCGCATGGCCGGAGAGGGACCGAGCCGCGCGATGGCATCTCTGAGCAAGCTTTCGGCACGCGCGTGATTTCCGGCGCGACGAAGCACGAGCGCCTGCAGTACCTGCAGCGACGCGTCCCGCGGGTGCTTCGCGGCGGCGGACACGATGTCGCGCGCGAAATCCGGATCGCGGCGCATGAAGCGCAGGCGCGCCAGGTTGATCTGCGCATCGGGATGCAACGGGTTCAGCGCAACTGCCTGCGCGAATTCGCGCTCCGCTTCGTCGATGCGGTAAAGCTGCAAGAGCGTGCGAGCGCGATTGAAGGCGAGCTCGAATCCCTGGACGCCACGCGCCTGCGCACCATCGAGCGCCTCCAGGGCCTCTTCCGCGCGCTCCATGCGCGAAAGCACGGAACCGAGGTTGTGCCAGGCCGGACCGTGACCGGCATCGACCTCGATCGCCTTGCGATACGCCGCTTCGGCTTCCCCGAGTTTCTGCTGGTCGCGCAGGGCCATCGCCAGCGCGGACCAGGCTTGAGGATCCCGCGGCCGCGCAGCCACCAGCGAGCGGCATTGCTCCTCTGCCGAGGCGTGCTCGCCAAGGTCGTTCAAGGTCCGTGCGAGACCGAGTTGCGCCGCGGCATTGGAGGCATCGCACGCGAGCGACTCGCGGTAGCTGCGCTCGGCGTCACGCAACCGTCCGAGTTTCCGTTGCAGGTTGGCCAGGTTCGCCCGGAATTCCCCGCGCCCGGGTTCCAGCGCGATGCTCTGGAGCATCAATCGCTCCCCGCCTTCATTGTCCCCGGCTTCCTTGCGGATCAGCCCGAGCAGGTGCGTTGCCGCCGCACTGCGCGGCACGCGCGACAGCAGGTTGCGGCAGAGCGACTCGGCTTGCGCCAGCTTGCCTTCACGCAGGAACGACGAGGCGCGCCTGAACTCCGTTTCGTCTGTCAGCGACACAGCAACAGCACCTTGAGAGGAACCAGCAGCGTACCCCGCGCTTCAGAGCGGGCGCCAGACCGCGGTGACTGTAGTAGCACGCAGATGGGACAAGTGACTGGATGTGCAGGATGAGGGCCTCGTACGCGAGGGCCTCCGCGCGAAATGCGACTGAACAGCAGGCTTGCGCCATAATGCTCACCATGAAGGTCGCGTCGCCCATCCATCGCCGCAGCGCCGGAACGCAAGCTTTGACACTGCTTGTCGCCGGATGGTGCGGGGTTCTGGATGCGGCAACCCCCGCTCCAGTCATTGATGTCGACGCACTGCGGGCACATGTCGCGTTCCTGGCCAGCGACGAGCTCGAGGGACGAGCAGCAGGCAGCCCCGGATTTCAGAAGGCCGCGGACTACGTCGCCCAACAGTTCGCCGCGGTCGGGCTCTCACCGGGAGGCGAGAACGCGACGTGGTACCAGCAAGTGCCACTGATGCAGTCCCACGCAGTGGTGCACGAGTCGTCGGTCCGGTTGCAGCGCGGCGAGGGGGTCCTCGACCTGGAACCGGCGAGGGATTTCCTGGCCCGCGCCCAGTTCGTCGAGCCGAATGCGATTGTCACGGCCCCGGCGGTTTTTACCGGGCACGGTATCCACGCTCCGCGCCTCGGGTACGACGACTACGCGCATGTCCACGTGAAGGGACGCATCGCGGTGATCATGACGGGTGCGCCACCACGCTTCCCGCACAACGAGCGCGCCTATTACTCCTCGACCAGCTACAAGTTCGCGACTCTCGCCCGTCGCGGTGCCGTGGGCGTCATCTTCGTCGACACGCCGATCGACGAGAAACGCCGGCCGTGGGCAAGAACCGTGCAACAGAGCTGGATGCCTTCCATGCGATGGCACGACGACGGCGTGCCTTTCGAAGCCTTCCCGGAGTTGCGCGGCAAGTTCCTCTTCAGTCGCGCGGGTGCCGACAAGCTCTTCGTGGGTGCGCCACGCCCGCTCGAGCGCATCTTCCAGCGATCGTTGAAGGGCAAGTCGCAGGGCTTCGAGCTGCCGGTCACGGTCACGCTCGGAACGCGCTCGACCATCGGCCGCCTCTCCAGCGCGAATGTCGTGGGCCTGCTGGAAGGCTCCGACCCGAAACTGAAGTCCGAGTACATCGTCTACACGGCGCACCTCGACCACGTCGGCAAGGGCGCTGCGGTGGGCGGCGACACGATCTACAACGGCGCGCTCGACAACGCGAGCGGCATCGCGATCCTCATCGAGATGGCGCGGGCGTTCGCACAGCTCCCGGAGCGCCCGCGACGCTCAATGGTGTTTCTCGCGGTGACCGCGGAGGAGCGCGGGCTTCTCGGCTCCGATTATTTCGCGCGTCGACCCACGGTACCCGTCGGCGGCATCGTCGCCAACATCAACATGGATATGCCGATCGCGTTCACCGCCCTCCGGGATTTCATCGCGTTCGGTGCCGAACACAGCACCCTGGGGCCGATGGCAGAGAGAGCTGCGAGGCGCGAGGGCATGCAGCTGAGCCCCGATCCGATGCCGGAAGAAGTCTCGTTCGTGCGCAGCGACCAGTACTCGTTCGTGCGCCAGGGGATTCCGGCGCTCGATCTCAGCACGGGCATCAAGGCGCGCCAGCGTGGAGTCGATGCGGCAAAACTGGTCGCCGATTTCCTCGCGAACCGCTATCACATGCCGGGCGACGATACGTCGCAGCCGATTCACTACGAGACGCTGGCGACCCTCGGTCGCGTCAATGCGCGTATCGGACTCGAAGCCGCCAACGCGGATCAGCGTCCGCGCTGGTTGCGCGGAGATTTCTTCGGCGAGCAGTTCGGCGCACAGCGCGAAGCGGCACTGGCAGCCACAGCGCAGTAGGAGCTTCGCCGCCCGAGGCCGACGAAACTCGGGTCAGATTCCCTGCAGTTCGGCGAAGTGATAGCCGGTGCCACCGAATTCCGGGGGTGCAGTATACGGCACGAGGCGCGTCACCTCGAAAGCGACCGGCTCCGAGAACAGGGGACCGTCGAATACGAAAGTGTGGAATTCGCCATTCTCGCCGCACGCATCCACGCCGGCGGGCAACGATTCCACGAACGCGCGATCGAACTCGCGACCGCAGTACCCGGGCCCCAGGTAGCGATCGTCGGTGCACACGACGATGGCGCGGAAGCCCACCGACCAGAATTCCTCGACCAGCGGAAAGCGGGGTTGCTGCCACAACGGCAGCCGTGCCTCCAGGCCGACAATGGCGCAGACCTTCTCTTCCCATTCGCGGTGCGCGACGAGGTCGATGTCGCCGAAAATCACCTGCGCGTGACCGTCGGCGCGAAGCTTGCGCAGCTCGACGATGAATTGCTCTTCGTAAGTGCGCCACGAGGCTTTGCCGGCCCGCCACTTGCGGTCCATCGCCGCGGCCTGTGCCGCGAGCAGCGAAGGCGGCAGTCCGTGCGAACGGCTGCGCTCGCCCTGTTCATCGAACATGGTCAGGAGGGTCCGGACGTGTGCGCCCTGCTGTGACGCGCGCCAGACGGCCAGGCAAGAGTCCTTGCCCCCGCTCCACGAAGCCGCGGCAGAGTTTTTCTCCTCGTTCATTGCAGGCATTATTGCCAGCTGCCGGGGCTGCTTGGGAGGATTTTCGATGTCGAATGCTCGCGCGCGTCATCCGGGCGCTTTCTCGCGCCGATCGGTCCTGCTGGCACTGGCCTCGGCAGGCGCAATACAGGCAACGGGCTTCTCACGGGCCTGGGCCCAGGATGCACCGACGTGGCGACGGTACGACAGCAGCATCGTCATCGACGGCCTCGGGGGACCCGGCGGCGGCGATCAACAGCCGAACACCCCCCTGACCGCGGCAAACATCGCGCACACGAAATCCTCGGGTCTGGCCTGCACGCACATCACGTTGATGCCCGTCGGAACGACTCCGCCGGATACCGCGTTCCGGATGGCGATGAGCGACATGTCGATGTGGCAGCGCGAGATCGATGCGCACGCGGATGTCCTCACGCAGGTACGTTCGGTCGACGACATCCTCGCTGCGAAGCAGGCAGGCAAGACCGGCATCCTGTTCGGATTCCAGGATGGCGTCGCATTCGAAACGGACCTGTCGAACCTCGAGGTGTATTACCGCGGCGGGCTGCGTGTCGTACAGCCCACCTACAATCGCCGCAACCTGCTGGGCGACGGCTGCCTCGAACCTGCGAACGCCGGCTTGAGCCGGGCAGGCGTGGAAGCGATCGAACGCCTCAATGATCTCGGCATTCTCGTCGACCTGAGTCATTGCGGCCGGCAGACAGCCGCGGACGCGATTCGATTGTCGAAGCGCCCCGTGGCGTTCACGCACACGGGTTGCGCCGGGCTCATTGACCATCCGCGCAATCGCACCGACGAAGAGTTGCGCGCTGCCGCCAACAAGGGTGGCGTGGCCGGCATGTACATCATGCCGTTCCTCTCCAATGGCCGGCAGCCCACGGCCGACGATGTCCTGCGGCACATCGAGCACGCCATCAAAGTCGCGGGCGAGGATCACGTGTCTATCGGCACTGACGGCAGTATCTCGCCGACGGAGATCACTCCGGAGTTCCAGGCGCAGTTCGCGCAGTTCGTCAACGAGCGGCGTGCCGCCGGTATTGGTGCGCCTGGTGAGACCGAGCAGGGCTACCTGTTTGCCGCCGAGCTGAATACACCTCGGCGCTTCGAGACCCTGGCGGGGATGCTGTCCTCGCGGGGCCATGGCGACGCCCGTATCGAAAAGATCCTGGGGCAGAACCTGTTGCGCGTCTTTGGAGAGGCCTGGAAAAAGACCGCCTGAGGCTCGAGAAGATTCGCCTGGCCAAGAACCGGGCGGGAACCTCGACGGTACTTACAGCATTCTCACCATGCTGGCCCCTCCAGGGGCCCAGTGGAGCCTGTCGAAATGTCCGAATCCATTGCATCGCGCAAAGCTAACGAGCCGCTGTCCAGTCAGCGCGCTCGCCGCGCGTTACAGCTACCCCACGGCGAGCTGTCCGATCATGCGCTTGTGGAGCGCGCGCGCCGAGCCGCCAACGACGGCGCTTTTGAGTCTCTCATGCGTCGTTACAACCGGCGGCTGTTCCGCGTCGCGCGCAGCATCCTGCGCGAGGATGCCGCCGCACAGGATGCGGTGCAGGAAGCCTACATTCGAGCCTTCACTCACCTCGAAAGCTACGAGCCCACAGGCAGTTTCGGCGCCTGGCTCACTCGGATTTGCGTCAATGAGGCGTTGATGCTGAGGCGCCGGCAACGGCCGGAAGTATCCATGGAGGATATCGACGAAGCGGCCCTGCATGCATTGCAGCTGCCGGATACCGATGAACCCGCAACCATGAGCCTCGCGGACGCCGGCCAGCTGCGCCGCGTGCTCGAGCAGGCCGTTGATACCTTGCCGGAAGTCTTCAGGATCGTATTCGTCATGCGGGCGATCGAGCAGCTCAGCGTCAGCGAGACCGCCTCTTCGCTCGGAATCAACGAATCCACGGTGAAGACGCGTTTGCACCGCGCCAATCGGCGGCTGCGAGCCGACCTCTCGCGCCGGCTGCGCCTCGAGCAACTGCACCTGTTCGAGTTCCTCGGCGACCGCTGCGACCAGGTGGTGGCGTACGTGCTCGCTCGCTTGCCGCAGCGCTCCCCGGCACCGGCTTCTATGTAACGAGGCCGTTACGGGCCGTTACGTAACGAGCTGCGATCCCGTTCCGATGATTTCGGCTGCGGCCACGGCCTGGGTGGCCACGCCGGCCCAGCTGTGCCACACGCTTGTCGCCTGCGCTGTGTCGTACGTGCGTAGCGTGTTCGCGAGCCCTTCGCGCAAATCCACTTTCGGCGTCCAGCCGAGCACGCGCTGGGCGCGCCGGCAGTCGAACGCGGCGTCGTTCAGATAGAAATCCATTCGCCGTCGATAGATGGGCGGGCGCACACCGAAGTGATGGCAGACGTCTTCGGTCACCGCCGCCAGCTTGAGCATCGGCTTCAGCGGAAACCGCGGCCCACAGCGGCGGCGATTCACGAGTTGCGCGAGTGTTTGCAGCATGTCGCGCAGTGGCACGGCCTCGGGTCCCGCAATGATCAGTTCCTGTCCGGCGGCGGCTGGCTCGGTGCAGGCCAGCAGGAACGCCTCGGCGACGTCCGGGACGTACACCATGTGCCTGCGGCCTTCACCTTTGCCGAACAGGGGAAATCTTCCCTTCGCCACGCCGTTGAAGAGCTTGCGCAAACGCTCGTCCCTGGGTCCATACACGACGGCGGGACGCAGGATCACGTACTCCATTCCGGAGGCGGCGGCCGCGTCACGCACCACGCCTTCCGCGTTGAGCTTGCTCTGCTCGTAATCGTTGAATGGGCGGGGCGGCGCGCGTTCGTCGATGACGCCGCGCACGCGCTTGCCATAGATACAGGACGAACCGGCGTACGCCATGTTCGCGCGCGAGGTGCAGCAGGTTCTCCGTCCCCTCGACGTTGTTGCGATGAAACAGCTGGGTAGTGCCATCCGCCTCGCGGAACGCGGCGGCGAAGTGCACGATGCAATCGATGCCGATGAGCTGCGAATCGAAGGTGGCTGGCGGCGAGCGCCTGTTCGACGAAGTGTGCGCCGATGAATCCGGTGGCGCCGGTGACGAAAAGTCGCACGTCCGTGTCCTCCGATCGGAACGCAGCAAGGGAGTGGCTGCGTTACGATGGGCTTCACTGTATCGGTTCACCGACACTCGCGCACGGCGTAAAGTGTCCTCTATCGACAACAGGTCGTTGATTTTATTTTGGTCACAGCCCGTCCCATGCCACGGCGGCGGTGAGAAGAGGCGAGGAATTCCATGACCGATACGCAGGGCACGCGACTGCCCATCAAGCTCGACTCCACGTCCAACGGCGAATTTGCTCCCATTCCGCTCGAAGCGGCGCTGCGCAAGGCCCGTGACCAGGCTCATGAGACTGCAACTCGACTGGCGCGCTACACCGGGCAGAGCCGCCGCAGCTTCCTCGTTTCGTCCTGTGGCGCCGCTTCGACGCTGCTGACACTCAATGCGGTGCACGCTGCGGCAGGACGCGCGGGAGGTTTCTTCGAGATTTCACGCGACGCTGCTGTCGACGAACAACTCGCGGCCGCGGAGCTCGGCAAGCGCGAATTCATCTTCGATGTGCAAGGTCACTTCGTTAACCCGCACGGCGCGTGGCTCAAGGGCGTGCCGGCGGAAGCGACTCCGCTGAAACAGATGCCGAAGGCCGCTTGCGCTCTTGCCTCGGAGCCCGGCTCTCGCAGCTACCTGCGTTGCCTCGGCAGCGAGGAATTCGTCAAGGATGTCTTCATGGATTCCGACACGGACATGATGGTGCTCTCGTTCGTGCCATCGACGCGCGCAGGCGAACCGCTAACGATCGAGGAAGCCGCAGCCACGCGCGACATCGTGGAACGCCTGGAAGGCAGTCATCGACTCATGCTTCATGGCCGCGTGAATCCCAACCAGCCGGGTGACATCGAGGATATGGACCGGCTCGCGCAGCACGGCGTCGTGGCGTGGAAGACGTACACGCAGTATGGGCCGGAGGGCAAGGGCTTCTGGATGACGGACGACGCCGGCATCGCCTTCGTCGAGAAGGCACGCAAGCTCGGCATCCGCAACATCTGCATTCACAAGGGCATTCCGTTTGGCCGGCGCAGCTACGAGCATTCCACGTGCCGCGACATCGGGCCGATCGCGAAGCGTTTTCCGGACGTGAACTTCCTCATCTATCACTCGGGCTGGGTGCCGGATGGTCCGCCCGAAGGACCGCACGATCCGAAACGCATCGATGGCATCGATGCGCTCGTGACGTCGTTGCGAGAGAGCGGCGTGGCGCGCAACGCCAATGTGTACGCAGAGCTCGGCTCCACGTGGCGTTTCCTTTCCACGCGCCGGCCGGACGAAGCGGCGCACTCACTCGGCAAGCTGTTCCTCGCCGTCGGCGAGAACAACGTGCTCTGGGGGACGGATTCGATCTGGTATGGCTCACCGCAGGACCAGATCCAGGCGTTCCGGACGTTCCAGATCGCCGAGCCGCTGCGCGAGGCTCACGGCTACCCGCAGATGACGGACCGTCTGCGCCAGAAGGTTTTCGCGCACAACGCGGCGAAACCGTATGGCCTCAGGATCGAGGACCTGCAACACAAGGGCACCAACGACGCGGTTGCCAGGCGGCGCACTGCGTATCTCGAGCGCCCGGATCCCTCGTTCCGCACATACGGTCCACGCACGCGGCGCGAGTTCCTGAACCTGTTGCGCCACAATGGCGGGCAGCGAGCCTAGCGGAGGATGTCGCAACGCTGGATTACTCCCGCTGAGCTGCTGGCACTCGGTGCAATCTGGGGCGCCGCATTCCTCTTCATGCGCATCGCGGCCCCGGAGATCGGGGCGATGCCGCTTGCGCTCATCCGGCTGGGGCTCGGAGGGTTGGTGCTCGCTCCATTCGTGTGGCGCGAGCGTCAGAAGGTGCTCGAGCGCGAACACTGGGGCCGACTGCTGGCAATCTCGGTGCTCAACTCGGCGCTGCCATTCGCACTCTTCGCGTGGGCGGCCCGGTATTCGCCGGCCGGTGTCATTGCCATCGCGAACAGCACCACGTCGCTGTTCGCGGCCCTGATCGCGTTCGTTTTCTTCCGCGAGCCGGTCGGCGCCGTGCGTGCGATCGCCCTGCTCGCCGGATTCGCCGGCGTGGTCGTGCTGGCGGGGGGTCGCGCCGCCGGGATGAACGTGACCGAAGGCGCGATTGCGGGAACGCTGGCGGCGTCGAGCTATGCAATCTCGGCGACTCTCATTCGGAAACATTTCGCTTCTTTGCCGCCGGTGCCCGTTGCGGGCGCGACGCTGCTCGTCGGCGCGATCGTCATGCTGCCTGTCGGCTTGGCTCTCTGGCCCGATCACCCGGTATCGACGCCGGCATGGTTGAGTGCTCTCGCACTCGGCGTGCTGTGCACCGGAGTGGCCTACGGCATTTTCTTTCGGTTGATCCAGCGAGTGGGTGCGTCGCGAGCCGTGACCGTGACGTATCTCGTCCCGGTCTTTGCTGTGTTCTGGGGTTGGTGGATCCTCGGCGAACCGATCACCACCCGAATGGCAATCGCGGCGGCTCTGATCCTTGGCGCCGTGGCCCTCAGCCATCGTAGAACTGGCGGCGCAAACACTCTTTCGTAGTACACTGCCGCGAAATCAACTGCTCTCCGGAAGCAGGCCGGGACAAACCCGGCACCCCCGATGCAAGACCTGACCCAGGGCTCGATCAATCGCCATCTCGTGCAGATGTCGCTGTTCATCGGCGCCGGCATCCTCGTCCAGACGCTCTACCTGCTGATCGATCTCTACTTCGTCGCCGGCCTGGGCGAAGCCGCACTCGCGGGCGTCAGTGCAGCGGGCAACATCATGTTCATCACGTTGGCGCTGACCCAGGTCCTCGGCGTCGGCACCGTCACGCTCATCGCGCACGCAGTGGGGCGCAAAGACCAGGCGGCGGCGAACCTCGTCTTCAATCAGTCCTTCATCCTGGGCCTGGTGATCGGTGTTGCGGTCGTGCTCGTGGGCTACGCCGTCACCGATTCTTACGTCAACGCCATCAGCGCGGATGCGGCAGTGGCCGCTGCCGGCAGAACGTATCTGCACTGGTATCTGCCCGGTCTGGCGGTGCAGTTCGCGATGGTAGCCATGAGCTCCGCGTTGCGCGGCACCGGGATCGTCAAGCCCACGATGACAGTGCAGGCTGCCACGGTGATCCTCAACATCATCCTCGCGCCGGTCCTCATCGCCGGATGGGGGACGGGCAAGCCTCTCGGCGTGATGGGCGCGGGGCTCGCAAGCTCGCTCTCGATCGCCGCCGGTGTCGTGATGCTCACGGTGTACTTCCGGCGGCTGGAAAAGTTCGTCGGCTTCGATCGCCGCCAGTGGCGGCCCGAGAGTCAGACCTGGAAGGAACTGCTGCGCATCGGTCTGCCCGCAGGCGGCGAGTTCCTTCTCCTTTTCCTCGTTGCCGGCACGATCTACTGGTGCGCGCGCGGATTCGGAGCCGAAGCACAAGCGGGCATCGCGATCGGGCTGCGCGTCATGCAGTCAATCTTCCTGCCGGCGATGGCTGTTTCGTTCGCCGCGACTCCGGTGGCGGGCCAGAACTTCGGCGCGCGCCGTGCGGATCGCGTACGTGAGACGTTCCGGTCGGCCGCGTGGATCAGTGCGGGCGTGATGTTCCTCCTGACGCTGCTGTGCCAGTGGTCCCTACTCTGCTCGTTCACCCGTTCTCCAGCGACCCTGCGGTCGTCGCGGTCGCGGCGGAGTACCTGCGCATCGTTTCGTGGAACTTCGTCGGCAATGGCCTGATTTTTACGTGCTCGGCGTTGTTCCAGGCACTGGGCAACACTTGGCCGTCGCTGCTCAGCAGCGCTGCGCGCCTCCTGACGTTCGTGGTACCCGCGGTGTGGCTCTCGATGCAGCCTTGGGTACGGCTCGAGCACTTCTGGTACCTGTCGCTGGTCTCGATCGCGCTGCAGGCGGTCGTCAGCTTCGGTTTCCTGCGCAGGGAGTTTCGACTCCGGCTTTCATTCCTGCCGCCACAAAACGCAGCGGCGACGGCCACCGCTGCGAGCTGATTTTCGTGGAGATGGGCGCGCTCCCGGCAGTCGGAGGCATGACGCGATGCGGTTTGAGTTTCTTGTAATTGGTTGGTGCCAGGCCTACGCTGTATGAAACTCGAACGCAGTCACGCAAAGCAACGCGCTGCGCTACCCCGAGAAGGCAGGCCCACTTTGGATGGGTCAGGGAATATATGACGGATACCATTGCACTTCTCCTTGCCCAAGCCACACCACGCGCCCCGCTTGGCACGCGCCACCCAACTCGCCGCCAACTGGTGCACAACCTGTTCTCACGCAGCCCACCGGGAAGGCAGTAACTGCGACGTGGGATCCAACAACGTTCCCCAGACTCGGTGGCCTACGCTGGTTCAGATCTTCACAAATAACGGTGCGAGCGTCTTCGACGAGACGGCCACGAGCCAACCGCATTGGCACCTTACTTTCTAGGCGCGATGAGAACGGGTGCAGCGATGATCGTCATTCGTGCTGCCATGTTGATGTTCGCGATGCAAGTCGCGGCGGCCAATGCGTCGGCCGTCTCATTCGAGAGGGCCACGCTAAAGCGCGCTTCGGGGGTCGCTTGCCCATCCACTCGCGCCGTGGAAGACAGCGAACCACATGTCGCAGTGTTGGACGAACATCGCGGCAAGTACGCGATGCGATGGGTGGGAGAGTACGGCGCACGGAAGGAGATTGTTTTCTACTGTCCGGATCGCGTGGATGTGATCGTAACGGCTGTCGTGTCGCGCCGGGCGGGCAAGTTTCGTTATGAGTACAACATTGTCAGTCGCGACTCCAGCGGTCAGCCCGTCCGTGGCATCGTCCTGCAGACGTTCGCCTCCAGCGTCCGTGTGCTGGAGCCAAAGCCTGCTGAGGATCGGTACATCGGGGAGATGAATGGAGCGGTGATGCCGGAGTTCGCAAGCGGCACGTGGTACCGCATTCCTTTCTCTGCTGCCGAATTGCCGCCGGGCGGCTCGCGGCGCATCGTGGTGGAATCGGAAGCACCGCCCGGACTTGTTGGGCTTCGGGCGCATGGCGGGCCGCTCGAGATGCAAGGAGCGGGGGAGGAATCTCCTCCCCAATTGGACGCCCAGGTGCCCAAGGCTAGAGTGTGGCCGCGCGGACTGACGATCGGCCCGGTTGCCGACACCCGCGATCCGGACTACCCGTTCAATGGGCTGACCTTGACCGAAATTCTGTCGGACATTCATGAGGCGGGCTGGCTCAGCAAAGAGACATTCGACCGTTATTTGGGCCTTGCCAAGAAATCCGCGGGCAACGAGCTTGCAGCCAGTGTCGAGCGCGACGTGGCCGCAGGCCGGGCCGCACCAGAACTGAGGCATGTCTTGCGCCTCTTTGAGCAAGCGACCACAGAAAGCCGCTAGTGCGCCGTCCATGTGCTTTCTTTAGGCACCCGTTCTTGCCGCCCCTCACGGCTGCCATCGGGCTGCGCTGCAAATTCAAGAGAGCCGCAGTCGGGCTTTGCGCCTTCGGTTTCATCGCGCGCGCTTGATGGCGCGGAGAGCGCGGGCTACGTAGTGACGCACGCTCCGCGCGGGAACACCGTGCAAGCCTTCGATCTCGCGGGCGGTGAGCCCTTCCAGCCTTCGCCACAGGCAAACATCCCGGCATCTCGCCGGCGGTTCCGAGATCGCCTGTAGAAGCAGCGCGAGTTCCTGGTTACTTGCTGCATGGAGTTCCGGCGTTCAGTCATCACGTTCCTGGAAATCGGGGCGGGCCCTTTTCATAAGACGCGCGCGCCGACGACAGTCGGAGGCCAGCCGCAATGCGGTTTGCACCGACCATGGCTGCAGGTGTTGCGGCCTGCGAGTGGCCGCGCGCGCAACCGCTTCCAGAAGCGCGTCGCGGGCGTTCCTTACTGCGGCGATTCCGCCTCAGGTTTCGGCTCCGGCTCCTGCGGCCCTGCGGGAGGCGTCTGCCCCGCCACTTCGCGCCGCAACTCCTGCAGCTTCGCTTTAACCCTCGCAGCATTCCGCGGGCCCATGCGAATGAGCAGCTTCTGGCCGGCCGAACGATTCTCCAGCGCGTCGTCGCGATACTCGTAGAAGACCTTCGGCTGCACGAGCTCGATGGGACCGGTGACCTCGGGCGTTTCCAGCAGGTGATCGATCACCGACACGAGGCGGTCGTTGAAATAGCCTTGCGGATAGCCGAGGTCCTGGTAAGCCTCCTGGAACAGCGGATAGAAGCGGATGTAGAGCTCCGCGAGCTGGCGCGCGTCGGTGGTCTCCACGAGCTTCACGATCGGCTCGTAACGCGCATAGTTTTCCTCCGCCAGCGTGGCCGCCTCCTCCGTTCCGCCGGTCGCGAACGACCCCGGCGTCGGGACGAGCGGCCGCAGCTCGACCGCGACTTTCTTGCGAGGCAGGTTGTCGACCGTGACGACGATCCGGCGAATGACGTTCCTGGGCACCAGGAACTTCTCCACCGGGCCTTCACCGACCAACGCGACGAGCGCATCCTCCATCGGCACGTCGCTCTCGGTCAATGGCGGCAGCGGCTTGGCCGCCGGCGCCGCCTCGGGTGCCGGGATCGGATGCCTGATGGCCGGCTCCAGGGTTTGCTCTTTCGCGGCCGGCGCCGCCGGCCACTCGACCTGCTCCTCGAGATCGTCCCGCGCGGTCCGATAGAAGATGAAGGCCGCCACGGCAATCGCGGCGGCGATCCCCACGATCCAGGGAAGTTTCGGGCTCCTGGCGTCGGTGTATTCGGTGGTCCGCGAAGGGCCGTTGCGGTCGCGAATCAGGGTGCGGTCATCTTGCATGGCGTGCCAGCTCCAGTTGCGCCAGTTGATTGCGGTGTACCTCGTCGGGTCCGTCCGCGATGCGCAGTGCCCGCGCCATTGCATAGAAATGGCCGAGCGGGAAATCGTCCGTCACCCCGCCAGCACCGTGAGCCTGGATGGCCCAGTCCAGTACCTGGCATGCAGCATTGGGTGCCACCACCTTGATCATTGCGATCTCCGCGCGTGCCACCTTGTTCCCCACTGTATCCATTCGATGCGCCGCGTAGAGCGTGAGCAGGCGCGCCTGGTCGATGAGCATCCGCGATTCGGCGATGCGCTCGAGCCAGACAGTCTGTTCGGAAATGCGCTTGCCGAAGGCCACGCGATCCTGCGTCCGCCGGCACATCAGCTCGAGGGCTCGCTCGGCGGCGCCGATGATTCGCATGCAATGATGAATTCTCCCGGGTCCCAGCCTGCCCTGGGCGATCTCGAACCCGCGACCCTCGCCGAGCAGCAGGTTGGCGGCGGGTACGCGCACGTTCTCGAACAGGACCTCGGCATGGCCGTGGGGCGCGTCGTCGTATCCAAAGACCGGCAGTGCGCGCTTGACCGTGATCCCGGGGGTCGCCATCGGCACCAGCACCATCGACTGCTGCAGATGACGATTGGCGTTGTCGGGATCGGTCTTGCCCATGACGATCAGGATGCGGCAGCGCGCATCGCAGGCTCCCGAAATCCACCACTTGCGTCCATTGATCACGTACTGGCTGCCGTCGCGCACGATGCGGGTCGCAATGTTGGTGGCGTCCGAGGACGCGACCGCGGGCTCGGTCATGGCGAAGGCGGAACGAATCTTGCCCGCGAGCAAAGGCTCGAGCCACTCCTGCTTCTGCTCCGGCGTGCCGTAACGCTCCAGCACCTCCATGTTGCCGGTGTCCGGCGCGTTGCAATTGAACACTTCCGGTGCCCAGAGCGAACGACCCATCGTTTCGCTGAGCGGCGCGTAATCGAGGTTGCTGAGACCCGCGCCGTGCTCGCTGTCCGGCAGGAACAGGTTCCAGAGACCCTGCTTGCGCGCCTCGTCCTTCAGTTGCTCGATCAACGCCAGCGGCTCCCACCTCCTGTCTCCGGTGTGCGCTTCCTGGACCGCCCGCTCGTTGGGATAGATGTGTCGCTCCATGAACTCGCGCAGGCGGCCGTGTAACGCCTGGGCCCTGGCGGAGATCGGAAAGAGTCCAGTCATGGGAATTCCTGTGGGTGCTGTTCCAGGATTCATTGCTTGGGGCTCAGTCACCGCGCCTCACGGGCCAGCCTCACGGGCCAGCCTCACGGGCAATCGTCCAACCGATCCCGGCCGCGGTGCGCGCCAGCTCGCCGTGTTCGAGTGCGCGCCGGTCCGCGGCGTTGCCCTGCAAGGCGCGCGCGTGCACGCCCACGGCGATCGCCGCCAGCCGGAAGAACGAAAACGCGAGGAAAAAGGGCCAATGGTCGGCACGCGACCGTTGCATCCGGCGGCAATACGCCGCCACGACCTGCGATTCGTCGGGGATGCCCAGTGCTTCCAGGTCGCGCCCCGCCAGCCCGGCGAAGAGCGGCCCATCGGGCGGAAAACGATAGAACATGCAGAAGTACGCCAGGTCGCCGAGAGGATGGCCGAGCGTGGCGAGCTCCCAGTCGAGCACGGCGACCACGCGCGGCTCCTGGGGATGGAGCATGAGGTTCCCCATCCGGAAGTCGCCGTGCACGATCGAAGTCTCCTCATCGGCGGGCACGTTCTCGCGCAACCAGCGACACAGCGCGTCCATCGCCGCGTCTTCGCTGCTTTTCGAAGCGAGGTACTGCGAGCTCCAGCGCTCCACCTGGCGCGCCACGTAGCGCTGCGGCTTGCCGAAATCCGACAGGCCGCGCGCCTGCCAGTCGACGCGATGAATCGCCGCGAGCGTGGCGATGGCGTTCTCATACACAGCGGTGCGATCCGCGCGCGCCAGCCCAGGCAAGTCCACCTCCGTCATCACGCGTCCCGGCACATAGTCCATTACGAAGAACGGCGTGCCGATGATCGCAGCGTCCTCGCACAGCAAATGCGTGCGCGGAACCGGCACTGCCTCGTGCTCGAGCGCGCGAAAAACGCGGAACTCGCGTTCGACGAGGTGTGCGGACGGCAGAAGCCGGCCCGGCGGCTTCTTGCGTAACACGTAGCGGCTTCGGTTCGCTTCGTCGCCGCACTCGACCAGGAAAGTCGGGTTCGATTGGCCGCCCTGGAACTGTCGCAGAGTCGCCGGTTGCGTGAAACCCGCGAGGTGTTCCGACAGGTAACGCCACAGCGATGCCTGGTCGAACGCATGCTGCGGCAGAACGTCGATCAGCGTGGCTGCGTTCATGCAGGAGTTCCGTGCGTTCGCCCAATAGCATCAGTCAATCGCGTCAGCCGATTATCAGCCAATGGCACTGTTGATGCTGGCACCACCGTCGACCACGAGCAGCTGTCCCGTGACGTAGCTGCTCGCCGGCGCCGCCAGGAAAACAGCAAGGCCCGCGACATCGAGTGGTTTACCGAGGCGGCCGAGACAGGTGCTTCTTTCGATGCGGGCTCGCGCCTTCGGGTCTTCGTACAGGGCACGTGCCAGGTCCGTCTCGATGACGCCCGGCGCAATCGCATTCACGCGCACACCCTGCTTGCCCCACTCCACGGCCAGGCTGCGTGCCAGTTGCGCCTGGGATGCCTTGGTGACCGAGTAAGCACCCAGCAGTGCCGAGCCAAACAGCCCGCTGATCGACGACAGGAAGATGATCGAGCCGGAATGCCGCTCCGCCATCCCCGGTGCCACGCGATTCACCAGCCAGAGGCCCGAAGCCAGGTTGGCCGCGAACATCTTGTTCCAGAGCTCCTCGGTGATGGACGTGAGCGGACCGTAGTGCGGATTGATGGCGGCGTTCACGACAAGGATGTCGACCCTGCCCCACTCGTCGAGGACGGTGTCCGCGAGTTTCTCCACGTCGTCGCGCTTGCCGACGTTGCAGGCGACTGCCATCGCCTCGTGTCCTGCGGATACGAGCGAGTCGCGCACCTGCTCACACGCATCGAGCTTGCGACTGGAGATGACCACGCGCGCGCCAGCGGCCGCCATCTGTTCCGCGATCGCCCGGCCGATGCCGCGCGAGGAACCGGTGATCAGCGCGACCTTGCCGTCCACTCGAAAAAGTTCGGACTGGCGAGGCGCCTGGTCGGGTGCGGCGGACATGTGCATGCTCCCGTCGTTGCGCGTAGCTGCGCCGAAGTTCCTGCGAACAATAGTATCGCGACTTTGGGGACGGCAACCCCTTGCGAATCAAATGCGAACCTCCACGCAGGCCGGGTATCCTAGAACAGGCACATCCAGCCCCTTGAGGAGTATTGAGAGGAGCCTTGATGGCCACGGAACTTGCACCGGCCAGTACCGCCGCAGCGGCACAACCCCCGGGATTCCAGCCCCGGGACCGTTCCCTGTTCGATCGCGCGCTGACGCGTGCAGCCGGTGCTGCCCTGATCCCGGGGAACAATGCCGCCGTCCTCAAGGACGCCGCGGAAAACTATCCCGCGTGGCTGGAGGAGATTGGGCGCGCCCGGCACAAGATCTATTTTGAGAGCTACTTCATCGTCGAGGACGAGGTGGGACGGGCGTTCGCCGCTGCCCTCTCCGAGCGGGCGCGGGCAGGCGTGCGCGTGCGGCTCATCTATGACTGGCTGGGATCGTTCGGCAAGGCCTCCCGGAAGTTCTGGCGCTCGCTCGCAGAGGCAGGCGTCGAGGTCCGCCGTTTCAATCCTCCGCGCCTGACACGACCGTTCGACTGGCTGCATCGCGATCATCGCAAGGTCCTGGTCATCGATGGCCGCGTGGGTTTCGTCACCGGCCTGTGCGTCGGGAAGATGTGGACCGGCGATCCCGCGACGGGCAAGGCCCCGTGGCGCGACACGGGCATGGGCCTGACTGGCCCGGCTCTGCACGAGATCGAGCGGGCCTTCGCACAGGTCTGGGCGCATACGGGGCCTGCGCTGCCGGCCGAGGAAATCACGCCGGTTGAAGCAATCGCGAAGACCGGAGATATCGGCATGCGCATCGTGGCCAATGCGCCGGGCGCTGCCTCACTGTTTCGAGTGGATCAACTGGTCGCGGCGGCAGCCCGCAAGACTCTGTGGCTCACAGATGCCTATTTCGCCGGCGTTGCTCCGTACGTACAGGCTTTGCGTGCCGCTGCGCTGGATGGAGTGGACGTACGCTTGCTGGTGCCGGGCGCCAGCGACATCCCGGTTCTTCAGCCGTTGTCACATGCCGGCTTTCGTCCGCTGCTGGAAGCGGGCGTGCGGGTGTTCGAATGGAAAGGAACGATGCTGCACGCGAAGACAGGCGTCGCCGACAGATACTGGTCACGCGTGGGATCCACCAACCTCAATATTGCCAGCTGGCTCGGCAACTACGAGCTGGACACGGTTATCGAGGACGAATGGTTCGCCGGCGAAATGGAAAAGCTGTTTCTGCAGGATCTCGAGTCCACGCGGGAGATCGTGTTGCGTCCTCGCGGGCGCCGGTTCCGCGAACAGCGACCCAGGGATATCGCCGGCCCAGTCAGCCGCGAAGCCGCGGCGAGGCATGGCAGAGGCAGCGCGTCGCGAGCGGCCATGGGTGCGTTGCAGATCGGCCGCTCCGTCGGCGCCGCGCTGTCCGACCAACGCCTGCTCGCGCCGACCGAATCGCGCATGGTTGCGGTCGCGGGTACTTTGTTGTTGCTGATAGGGTTCGTGGGATTCGTGTGGCCGGCCGTGATCGCCTACCCGCTCGCGCTGCTGGTCACCTGGATCGCGGTGGCCTTCCTGCTGCGTGCGCAGGAACTGCGACGCGAACGCCGGCAGCGCGGATTGCCCGCGACACGAGTCGGACACGCCGATTCAACGACCGGCCGCCCACCCGGCGAGTGAATTCGCAATCCCGAGCAGGCGGCGATCGGTGCCACGTGCTCCCACCAGGGAGATACCCACTGGTGCGCTGCCGGCCGGGTGACACGGCAGCGTAATCGCGCATCCATCGAGGAAATTCACGAGCGCCGCGTTGCGCAGGGTGAGGCGATTCGCCGTGAAATAGGCTTCGTCCTGCGCCAGTGCGGCAATTTCCGGCGCAAGGCAGGCGACGGTCGGCATCGCCCAGGCTTCCACGTCAACGAGGGAGCGCGTTGCAGAAGCTTGCAGCCGCTGCCGTGCCATGAGCAGGTCGATGTAGTCTGACGAGCTCATGGTTCTTCCCTGCTCGATGCGCGCCAGCACTCGCGGGTCGTACTCCGCGCTCCGTTTTGCAAGCAGCTCGCGATGCCACCAGAACGATTCGGCACCGGCGAGGCCACCGCCCGCATTCACGCTGCGGACATCGGCAAGCTCGGTGAGCGGCAGCTCGACGATGCGCGCGCCAGCCTCGGAAAAGCGTTGCAGCGCCGCGCGCACACACTCGATCACATGGGGTTGCGCTTCGTCCCATACCAGCGTCTGCGCAACGCCGATTCGCAATCCACGAATGCCGACCGGCGGCAACGGGACGTGCGGTTCTCCCGCAAGGACTGAATCGATGACGGCACAACACTCGACGGTGTGGGCCAGCGGGCCCGCCGAGTCGAGCGTATGCGAGAGCGGAATGCCGCCTGTCATCGGAACGCGTGCGGCAGTCGGCTTGAAACCCACGATTCCGCACAGCGCGGCTGGAACGCGCACCGAGCCGCCCGTATCCGTCCCGATCGCCGCAATGGCCATCCCATCGCTGACACAGACCGCGGCACCCGACGAAGAACCGCCCGGAATGAGCGAACGCTTTCGTTCGAATGGATTGCGAGGCGTGCCGTAGTGCGGGTTGATGCCAAGGCCCGAGTAGGCGAACTCGGTCATGTTGGTCTTGCCCACGACGACCGCACCTGCACGCCGCAGCCGCGAGACGATCTCGGCATCGGCGCTCGCCGGTGGCCGATCCGCCAGCACTCGCGATCCAGCCGTCGTGACTGTTCCCTCGACGTCGAACAGGTCCTTGACGCTGACCGGCAGCCCCGCGATCGCGCTCGCCACCGTTCCGCCGGCCCGCAACTGGTCCTGCGTCGCCGCCTCGGCCAGGGCGCGCTTCGCATAGAGTTGCGTGAAAACGCGTGCCCCCTCGCCCTTCGAGTCGCGCGCGTATTCCAGCGCAGCCGACACAATTGCAACCGACGTCGTCGTTCCCTGCGCCAGCCGCGCCGCTTCGCCGTGAATGGAAATTGGCGGGGTGCGTCGAGCGTTGCGGGTTGCCATGGAATCCCTGGAGCTTTCGGGCAGCCTAACACCGGCGCCCCTTCGATGCTTCGTGTCCAGCGGCCCTTTCCCGGTGCGCCCGTTTGCGTTTAAGGTGCGTCAGTGCAGCCAGAAGCAGCAGGCCGGCTCAATCGTCCGGTGGACGACGCGCAGGATCACATCCTGGGGCCCGATCGGGCTCCCCTGACATTGGTGGAATACGGCAGCTACGGCTGTCCGCATTGCCGCGCCGCCAACGAACGGATTGCGTCCGTGCGCGACCAGTTCGGCGAGCGGTTGCGGTACGTTTTCCGCCACCGTCCTGTGACCGGCAGTGACCTCGCCCGCCGGGCGGCGGAACTCATCGAACGCATCCGCGACCCCGAGCAGTTCTGGGATGCGCACATGGCGTTGATGACTCGCTCGCAGACCCTCACCGAAGAGGATTTGCAGACCGTCTCGCGGGATTTCGGCGTGCCGCTCGACGATGAGCCTCGTGGCAGCCAGGCACGTGCGCGTGTGCAATCCGACATCGAGAGCGCGCAATCCAGCGGCGTGCGCTTCACGCCCACGTTCTTCATCAACAACCGTCGCTACGACGGACCGTGGGACGACAGCTCACTGTCCGATGCATTGCTCGGGTCGCTGGGCCATCGTGTGCGCACGGCGGCACTGGATTTCGCGAGCTGGGCACCGTCGACCGGCGTGCTGCTGCTGCTTGCGTCGGTCCTCGCCATCGTCCTGGTGAACTCGCCGCTCGGCCCGGCGTTCGAGGAGTTCTGGCATCGCCCCTTCGGCTTTTCATTCGGCGACGCGCGTTTCCACCTGTCGCTGCGCCACTGGATCAACGATGGCCTGCTGAGCATTTTCTTCCTGGTCGTGGGACTGGAGATCAAGCGCGAGTTCACGGTCGGGCACCTGGCGAGCCGCCATTTGGCGGCTATGCCAGTCGCAGCCGCCATCGGGGGCATGGTCGTGCCCGCGCTCCTGTATATAAGTGTCATTCCGACTGGTCCCTGGGCGCATGGCTGGGGCGTCCCGATGGCAACGGATACCGCGTTTGCGGTCGCCCTGATCGTGATGCTCGGGACGCGCGTGCCGATCGAGTTGCGGATATTCCTGACCGCCGCGGCGATCGTGGATGACATCGGCGCAATCAGCGTCGTCGCCTTCTTCTACTCCGGCGATCTGCATTTCGGCTATCTCTTTACGGCTGCATTGATCACCTCAATGCTGGCACTGCTGAACCGGTGGCACGTGTATCGAGTCACGCCGTACGTGCTGACCGGTATCGCGCTCTGGGCGTGCATTCACGCAGCCGGCATTCATGCGACGCTCGCCGGTGTCATCCTGGCGTTGTTCATTCCGACCCGACCGCCGCCAGACCTGAAGGCACTGGTCACGCAGGCGAGCACGATCATCACCGCGGAAGCGCAGCATCGCGAGGAGGTCCTGCGTCATGGGCCCTCCGCACCCACGTTGCGCGCGCTCGATGCAATCCACGATCGTATCGAGTCTCCCGCAGACCGGATGCTGCGACAGGTCGCCCCGCGCTCGAGCTACCTGGTGCTCCCGCTGTTCGCGCTGGCCAATGCCGGTGTCGCCATCTCGACAGATGTTTTCGGCACCCACGACAAACTGATGCTGGCTATCGTTTTCGGCTTGGCTGTCGGGAAACCAGCCGGGCTCTTGCTGGCTTGCGCACTGGCCGTGCGCGCGGGGCTGGCCGAGAAACCGGCTGAGTACTCGTGGATGCAGCTTTTCGGCGCCGGTGCACTCGCGGGTATCGGCTTCACGATGTCACTGTTCATCGCTGCGCAGGCGTTTCCCAACCCAGGCGATTTCGATGCCGCGAAGATTGCCGTCTTCCTGGCATCGCTGTTCTCAGCCGTGCTGGGGGTCTTTGTGCTCTGGCGCAGCGGTAACGGGCGAAATGGCGGTAGCGCTGGCCCATCCGCCCCGCAATAGCGCAGAATCAAGCCCGGAAGAGCCGGAACTCCCCACCCGGGACACGGCTCCAAGCGCGACATGAAAGCCGACAACCGGTACCCCTCCAACAGGCTTCGCTCGAGAATAGCGGCGCTGCCCATACTCATCGCCACGGTGATGCTCGCCGCGTGCGCGTCTGAGCCGGTCGACGAGCGGCTCGCGAAAGAGAAGGATCGGCCCGCGGGCAAACCCTCGTCGTGTGTGCAGCAGGGGGCGACGCGCCTCCCGCAGAAGAGCGAGTGCGCTTCCACGCCCGGCCGCTCGCATTCGAAGGAGGATCTCGATAGCGCGGGCGGAGCCACGCTCGAAGAGAAACTGCGCGTGCTGGATCCCGCGATCTCGGGGCCGCGCTGAGTCATCGACGGCCGCGCAGCGCCGTCGACGGGCGGCCCTGCTACGGCCGGTCGAGTTTCACCCAGGTCGGGGCATGGTCGCTGGCCTTGGGCTGGCCGCGCACCCAGCGATCGACGTTCGCGTCCAGCAGCCGAGGTGCCAGCTCGTCGCTCAGCAACAAGTGGTCGATGCGCAGGCCCGAGTCGCGTTGCCAGTGATCCCGGAAGTAGTCCCAGAACGTGTAGATACGCTTGTCCCCGTGCACCTTGCGCAGCGCATCCAGCCACCCCTGGTCGATCAGCCGGCGCCAGGCCTCGCGCGATTCGGGTTGCATCAGTGCGTCCTTGCGAAACGAATGAGGGTTGTAAACATCCATGTCGGTCGGAATCACGTTGAAGTCGCCCGCGAGCACCACGGGTTCGCCGGAATGCAGCAGCGTCTCGGCGTGCTTGACCAGGCGGTCGAACCACTTGAGCTTGTAGTCGAACTTCGGCCCGGGCTGGGGATTGCCGTTTGGCAGGTACAGGCAGCCAACCACGACGCCATTCACGAGCGCCTCGATGTAGCGGCTGTGCGAATCGTCCGGATCTCCGGGCAGCCCGCGCCGCCGCTCGACCGGATCGACCTCTTTGGCCAGGATCGCGACGCCATTCCACGAGCGCTGGCCGTGCCAGACAGCTCCGTATCCCTCCTGGCGGACCGCCATGATGGGAAAGCCTTCGTCGGGCGCCTTGAGTTCCTGCAGGCACGCAACGTCGGGTTGCTCCCGCCGCAACCAATCGAGGAGCGCGGGCAAGCGGCTGCTGATACCGTTGACGTTGTAAGTCGCTATCTTCATTTCGTCTCGGGAAGGGCGCTGACGGGAACACGGATTCTACTGGGTCGGCGTTTTCTGGCGCCAAACTGAGACATGTCTCTCAGGCCACACAGCTGTCATCCGAATTCCTACGCCGGAACGCGGTACGGACTGAACACCTCTGCCGGCGAGTGCTGATGTCTGTGCCCGAGCTCGAAGCCGATACTGTGCCCCACGATGTCGGACCAATACTGCTGGCGGCATCGAGGACCCGATACTCTCGGTTCCTACTGGCCCCGGGTCGAAATTTCCCCGGGGCCTATTCATTTCAGGGGCCCCGTTTCCTGTGGGTCCCGCACACCCTGACCTGCTTTGCTGCAACGCACCGCGCGCTGCTGATCGTCCCGGCCTGCTGATATTTCCCCGTTGCCCTGACAGGATGTCCGCCACGCGGAGCGAATGTCATGAATGAGTGCGACCTGGCCGATCTCGAGTTTTCGGCATCCGAGATGCGGTCATTGGGGGAAGCCGTGCTGGGGCGCGTCGTCGAGCACATCGCCAGCCTGCCAGGCCAGCCGGTTCGAGGCGACGTCGACGCCGCGGAACTCTGTAGACAACTTCGCGAGCCGGCACCTGAGCACGGCAGTGCTCTGGATCCCCTGCTCGACTCCCTGTTCCGCGACTGGATTCCCCGCTCGTTCAACACCGCGAGCCCGGGCTACCTGGCCTTCATCCCGGGCGGCGGCGTTTTTCCCGCGACACTGGCGGACATGATTGCGAACGGCGCGAACCGTTACACGGGCGTGTGGCTCGCGGCACCGGCACTCGTGCAACTCGAAGCGAATGTCCTCGACTGGCTGCGCGACTGGATGCAGTTCCCCACGAGCACGCGCGGGCTGCTCACGACTGGCGGGTCGACGGCGAACTGCACTGCCATCGTCTGCGCGCGCGAGCGCTCGCTCGGCGCGGATATCCGCCCCGGTGTGATGTACGCGTCCGACCAGGTGCATCACTCGGTAACGAAGTCCTCGCGCCTCGCGGGCGTGATGCCCGACCGCATCCGGTCCATCCCCGTGGACAAAGACTTCCGCATGCGGGTGGATCTGCTGGAAGCGGCTATCGAGCGCGATCGCCGGGCGGGCCTGGTGCCGTTCCTGGTCGTCTCATCGGCAGGGACCACCAATACGGGAGCCGTCGATCCGCTCCCGGCGATCGGGCGGATTTGTCGGACGCACGGGCTCTGGCATCACATCGACGGTGCCTATGGCGCTTTCTTCCACATGTGTCCCGAGCTTCGTCCGCTGCTGGCTGGCCTGCCCGAGGCGGATTCGCTGACGCTCGATCCGCACAAGGGAATGTTTCTGCCTTACGGCACCGGGGCATTGCTCGTGCGTGACGGCGAAGCATTGCGGGCGGCGCATTCCGCCACCGCCAGCTACATGCCGGCGAGCAGGGACGAAGCGGACCTGTACGACCCGCACCAACACGGGCCCGACCTGTCGCGAGGCTTTCCGGGCCTGCGGGTGTGGCTGTGCGTAAAACTCTTCGGCAGCGCGCGCTATCGCGCAGCGATCGCCGAGAAACGCACCCTCGCGGTGGCAGCGGCGCGGCGGATCTCCGCATTGCCGGGTTTCGTCATGGTTGCACCGCCGCAGCTGTCGCTCTTTGCGTTCCACCTGCAATGGGCTGGTGCAACGCTCGCAGACGAGAACGAGGCGACGCGCGAGCTGATCGAGCGCGTTACCCGACGCGGCAAAGTGATGCTCACCGGCTGCGAGGTGGCGGGCCGTTTCCTCGCGCGCATCTGCGTGCTCAGCTTTCGTACGCGGAGCGAACGCATCGAGGACGCGGTTGCCCACCTCGCCAGCGAATCGCAGGCAATTCTCACAGCCACGCACGCGGCAAGGTAGCTTTCGCGGCACGGGCCACGTGTATACTTTTGGCTCTGCTGCTCTTCGATCCGGGGGAGGGTTGTATGTTGAAGCTCAGCGTCAACGGCAAGGATCAGGACGTAGACGTCGATCCGCAGACGCCTCTGCTCTGGGTGCTGCGCGATACCCTTGGGCTCACCGGCACGAAATACGGATGCGGCATGGCGCTATGCGGTGCCTGCACCGTGCACCTCGATGGCGAACCGATCCGTTCGTGCGTGACACCGGTTAGTGCGATCGGCACTCGCAAGGTGACCACCATCGAAGGTCTCGCGACGGACGACCTCCATCCCGTGCAGAAGGCGTGGATCGCCCTCGATGTGCCTCAGTGCGGCTACTGCCAGTCCGGACAGATCATGTCGGCCGCTGCGCTGCTCGCCAGAACGCCCACGCCCACCGACCAGGACATCGATGTCGCGATGTCCGGCAATCTGTGCCGGTGCGGCACCTACCAGCGCATTCGCGCTGCCATTCACCAGGCCGCGCACCGGGCCACGGGCACGGCCGCCAACGACACCAGCGGTTGAAACCCGGCAGCCGGCGCTTTCCGGCAGGGGTAAACAATGAACATCGAATCCGCAGGGCGCGAGATATCCCGCCGGCAGTTTCTCAAGTCCGCGGCGCTGGGCGCCGGCGGGCTCATCATCGCGATTCACCTTCCCGCCTGCTCGACCAAGCCGGGGCCGGAGTCGTCGAAGCCGTTCGAGCCGAACGCGTTCCTGCGCATCGCGAGCGACGACACGATTACGTTCTACTGCGACAAGTCCGAGATGGGCCAGGGCGTGTACACGTCCCTCACCACGCTGATCGCCGAGGAACTCGGCACCGACGCGGGACGAATCGCGATCGAGTTCGCGCCGCCCGGCGACGCGTACATCAACAAGCTCCTCGGCGGGCAAGTGACGGGCGGCAGCACCAGTGTGCGGGACAGCTGGGTGAAACTGCGCGTAGCCGGCGCCCAGGCCCGCGAGATGCTGATCGCGGCAGCCGCGAAGGAATGGGAAGTCGATCCGAGGACGCTGCGCGTCGAGAATGGCATGGTTATCTCGGAAGACAACGCGCGCAAGTTGTCCTTCGGCGCGCTCGCCGCTGCCGCCGCTCAACTCACACCGCCGGCAGATGTGAAACTCAAGGAAACGAGCCAGTTCACGCAGGTCGGCAAACCGCGAATCCGGCTCGACACGCCGAGCAAGGTGAACGGCACCGCCGGGTTTGGCATCGACGTGAGGTTGCCGGGGATGCTCTATGGCGCCCTCGCGCAATCGCCCGTGCTCGGGGGCACGGTCGCGAGTTTCGACGCAAGCAAGGCAAAGGCCATGCCCGGCGTCCGCGACGTGGTGCAGACGTCGAGTGGCGTCGTGGTGCTCGCCGACAGCTGGTGGCAGGCGCGGCAAGCGCGTGATGCCCTGGCGATCGAGTGGACTCCCGGCGCACGCGCTTCACTCAACGACGCGATGATCTCGCGTGGCCTGCAGGAAGCCTCCCGGCGCGCGGGCATCGTCGCACTCCAGGCGGGCGATGCAGAGGCCGCGCTGAAGTCGTCGAAGAAAGTGCTGACCGCGGCATACGAATTGCCGCTGCTCGCGCACGCGACACTCGAGCCGCAGAACTGCACCGCCGATGTGCGTGCGGATGCCGCGGACATTCATGTGCCGACACAGGTGCAGGGTTTCGCGCTGCAGGCAGCGGCGAAGGCTTCCGGCCTGCCGCCGGAGAAGATTCGCATCCACACGACATTCCTCGGCGGTGGTTTCGGACGGCGGCTGGACGTGGATTTCATGCCCGCCGCGATCGAGGCGTCCCGCCAGGTGGGCAAACCCGTGAAGGTCGTCTGGACTCGCGAAGACGACATGACCCACGACTACTATCGGCCCGCGGCCTATAACGTTTGCTCCGGCGCTTTCGATGCCGAAGGCGGACTGACCGCGTGGAAGCACCACCTGACCGCGCCGTCGATCACCTCGCGGTGGATACCCGGCCTGGTCAAGGAAGGCACGGTCGATCCGTTCTCGGTCGAGGCCGCGTCGAACTACCCGTACGACGTTCCCAACGTGCTGGTCGACTGGGTGCAACACGAGGTCGGCGTCGATGTCGGCTACTGGCGCTCGGTGAGTCATGCGCTGAACTGCTTTTCGGGCGAGTCCTTCATGGACGAGCTGGCGGTTTCCCGCCGCGAAGACCCCGTGGCATTCCGGCTCGCGCTGCTCGGCAAGCAGCCGCGCTATCGCGCCGTGCTCGAGCGCGCCGCACACGAAGCGGGTTATTCAACGCCGGCAGCCGGCCATCACCTGGGCGTCGCGGTCATGGAAGGCTATGGCACGTACATGGCGCAGATTGCCGAGATTTCCCTAGAAGACGGGAAAGTGCGCGTGCACCGCGTCGTGTGCGCCGTCGACTGCGGCCAGGTCATCAATCCGTCGATCGCGACGGCGCAAGTGGAGAGCTCGGTGATCTTCGGGCTGACGGCCGCGCTCTGGGGCGAGATCAACGTGTTCGGCGGCAAGGTGCAACAGACGAACTTCAACAGCTACCGCCTGATGCGCATGAACGAAGTTCCACGCATCGACACGTACATTGTGGACAGTACCGCCGAGCCCGGCGGCATGGGCGAACCGGCCGTGGCACTCGTCGCGCCGGCCGTTACCAACGCGGTGTTCAAGGCCACCGGGAAACGCGTGCGCTCACTGCCACTGGCACGACACAAGCTCGCATGACCGTCGCGCGGGCGGAGGTTCGCCCGCGTGACACACTCGCCGCCGCGAGGCGCGAGAGACAACCAACAATGAACCGGCCAGTCCTCCGCACCGTCCTCGCGTTTCTCCTCCTGCCCCTCGGCGCTGCCGCGGTCGCTGCCGAGAACACCACGTTCGTCGGACTCCTTCGCGCTCGCGACCTGTCGCCCTTCGGTTTCCTGCGCCTCGACATGCGGCCCGCGCACGCAGTGCAAAGTGAGATCGGCGGATGGGCGGTCGAAACGGAGCTCGCGTACCAGAACACGTGGGCACTCAGCCGGGAGGTCGAGAGATACCTGACGGATCTCGAGCCGCGCCGCGAGCTGGGACCCGTGGAGCTGCAGGCGATTCGCGATCTGCCCGGCGAGAACTACCTGCTGGATGTCGAGCTGGCCGAAGTCGACATGACGTTCCACTACAAGTTCTCCCGGCGCTGGGGCACGTATCTCACGCTGAGTGCGGTCAAGTACGGCGGTGGCTTCCTCGATAGCTCGATCGAGGGTTTCCACGACACCTTCGGGTTCAGCACCTTTGGACGTGACGGTGCTGCGCGCAACGATGCCAACGTGATCTTCGACCTGAAGTCATCCCAGGTGGCGATCTTCGAATCACCCACGCGCGGCGGCCTGCTCGATCCAACGATCGGTGTGCGCTATTCGGGTGCGGAGCCGTTCACGGGATGGAACCTTGTGGCCGAGGCAGCTGTGAAGATCCCCGTCCAGGGGCAGCGCGCGCTCTTGTCGACCGGCGACGTGGACGCGGGCGTGCAGGCCACCTTGCAGCGCTTCGGCCGCAATCACGCGTACTACTTCAGCTTCGCGGGCGTCTATTACGATGGCCGCAACAGCATCACTCCCACGCCGGCGCAGATCGTGCCGACACTCGTGATGGCGTATGAACGCCGTGTCGGCGAGCGCACCAACATGATACTCCAGGCCTACGTGAGCCCGAGTATCTACACGCGAGAGGAAACGGAGCTCGACGAGCTGCTGGCCACCAAGTACCAGCTCAGCCTGGGCGTCTATCATCGCTGGGGACAGTCGCTGCTCTCGTTCGGTATTACCGAGAACCTGCAGAACTTCAGCAACACGCCCGACATCGGCCTGCAGCTCGGCTGGGCCTTCGGCTCGGCGCTGCGTGGCACGAAACGCTAGGGCAGCTACCTCCGCTCCGGCTTCGACTCGATATCGAGCTTGGGGATGCCGAAGTCGCCTTCGAGCTTGTGGAGCGTGTCGAGATCGATCGCGCCGACGATGTTCACGATGGTGAACTGGCGCGGCTCGCTGGCGATGATGGCGAGACCGTTCGCCTTGTTGCTGCCGGGCACGACCGAGACATAGACGTCCACTTCCGTGCCTTCCTTGCGCTTGCGCACTTCCACCAGCCTCTGCCATCCCGGGCTCGAAAGCTGCTTGCGCACCGATGCGATATCCGCCTGCGGGTAGGCAAAGTCGGAATCGAACGTGAAGCTGCGAACATAGACGCCCTGCAGGCCCTGGATAATTTTGCGCACCTCCGCGTCCTCCGGATCGTCGGCGCTGAGAAAGCGCGCGGCCATCTGGAGCAGGGCGGAGTCGAGCGTGACCGTGACGGATTCGCTCGCTTTGGCAGCCAGCCCTTCGAACTCCGGGATCTGCAACAGCGGATTGGCACTCGCGGGCGCAGACGCGATAGCCCCGGAAACGATGGCAAGCAGCAGCGCGAACAGGGTTACTCGCAGGTCACGAATCATGGCTGTCCTCGTCGTCCTCACGGGAGGGTGTTTGCACGCCTTGATACGCAAGGTCCAGCTTCTCACTCGTGACGCGCAGGGCTTCCAGCAACTGCTCGCGAGCAGCCAATCCCTGCATCTGTTCGCGCCGCTCCTGTATGTTGTAGAACACGACCGCCAGCACGGCCGAAGCTGCCAGCGCTGCCGAAACCCACCGAAACAGGTGTACACGCGGACGGCTCGCAACAATCGGCGGGCGTTCGCGTTCGCGCTCGCGTTCGCGCTCGACTCGAGCCAACACCTGCCGGGTGAACGCTTCGCCCGGATCGACCGGCCGCAGCCCGGAGCGCAGGAGATCTTCCAGGTCGCGGCTCATGGGTTCACTCCAACATTCCGCCTGCGTTCGCGTCGACATCGCGTGGGCGGTCCAGGCCAAACGTTTCGCGCAACGTGGCGAGCGAGCGCTTGAGATGACTCTTGACGGTGTTCACCGGCATATCGAGCACGTTCCCGATGTCGACGGGATCGAGATCCTCCTGGTAGCGCAGCAGCAGCACGGCGCGCGGCGCGGGGGCCAGCTGCATGATCAACGATTCGAGATGCCGTTGCAGCAAGGGATCCGGTGAATTCGCCGCCGCGACTGCAACGCGATGCACCTCGGACTCTTGCAGCGGCTGTTCGCCCGCAGGCCGCCGACGCAGCGAGTCGATAGCACGATGCGTCGTAACCTTGCGCAACCAGAACTGCAGGTGCGTCGCAGAGGCGATCGTGCCCAGCATCCGATGCAACTGCAGGAACACTTCCTGGGCGAGATCTTCGGCCTGCTCCCTGTTGCCAAGCATGCGCAAGGCCAGGCTGTAAACCGAGCGCTGATGCACCCGCACCAGAGTCGCGAACGCGGCGGGCTCGCCGGCCCGTGCCCTCGCAAGCTCTTCCTCCGGTGAGCATGGCGCCATCTCTTTCAACGTGAACTCGCCGCAACACGCACTCCGGCAATGGTGCCTACTGCGCCGTGACGGTGGAAGTGGCACCGAGCTTCAGGTGCGGTACGCCCATGTTGCCCTGCAGACGCGCGAGCTTGTCGACGTCGATGTTGCCGACCACGTGCACGATCGTGAACTCGCGCGGCTCGCTGGCGACAACCGCGATGCCGCTGATCTTCTCGCCGTCGGTGGCGATGAAGACGTCGACGTCGGAGTGCTGGTCGCGGTCGCGAATGCGCACCACCTGCTGCCAGCCAGGAGACGTGAGTTGGCGCCGCACCTTCTCCACCTCTTCACGCGAATAGGCGTCGTCGGAATCGAACTGGTAGCTGCGCACGTGCACGCCACGCAGATCCTTGATCACGGCGCGCGCATCGGCGTCGTCCGGATCATCCTCGTCCATGAAGAGCGCGGCCAGCCACAAGGGGAATGCGCCGACGTGGATATCCACTGACTCGACTGCCCTGGACTGGAGGTGCTCGAAATCCGGCAGCGTCAGTTGCGGAGGCTGCGCCGATGCGAACAAGGGCGCGAGCAGGCCGACCAGGAAAGCGACGAACTTCTCCGCACACATCGTGTTTCTCCCGTTTTGCAGATGCGAGGCCACTTTCCTCCAAGTACGCAGCCGGGGGCCGGCGAGGGTGCAGACGGGACTTCATCCGGCGTCCGGTCAGGGACCGGCCCGACTTCCGGGCACGACGGTTGCAGCCTGCGGAACGATCAATAAGGACGCCCGATCCGGCATACTCCGCCTGCCCCGGGCGAACGCGGGGCCTGGATAACGCAGCCAGCGGAGTGTGCCGATGTGCCTGGTTTCCGTAGCGCGGACGGGGTTTTTCCCGGGGCTGGTCTTGTCGCTGGCGTTCTCGCCCGCGCACGCCAAGGCACCCTACGTCCCACCGGCCGACAACGCGGCGTGGTCGCGCCTCACGCCTCGCGAGGCCGGCTTCGATCCGGCGCTGCTGGAAGCAGCGGTCCAGTTTGCGCAGGCCAATGAAAACCCGCGACCGCGCGACCTGGCGCTGACCGGTGCGCTGGAGCGCGCGCGCGAACCCTACGATGCAATCGTCGGCCCGACGCAGGATCGCGGTGGCCCCGCCGGCCTCGTTCTCCAGGGAGGTCGAGTGGTCACGACGTGGGGAGACATCGACCGCGTCGACATGACCTTCAGCCTCACGAAGAGTTTTCTGTCGACCGTGGTGGGCCTCGCGGTCGATCGCAAGAAGATCCCCGATGTGCAGGAGCGCGTGGCACGGGTGCTACCGAAGGACGTGACGGCCCGGTACTTCGCCGACGATCACAATGGCGCGATCACCTGGGATCACCTGCTGCGGCAGACGAGCAACTGGCGCGGCACGCTGTGGGACAAGCCGGACTGGGCCGACCGGCCGGTCGGTGACGATCCGTTCAAGTGGCCGACGCTACCCGTGGACGCGCCGGGTGCGAGCTGGAAGTACAACGACGTGCGCGTGAATCTGCTGGCGCTCGCGGCGCTGCATGTCTGGCGCGAGCCCCTTCCCGCGGTCCTCAAGCGCGAAGTGATGGACCCGATCGGCGCCAGTACTTCGTGGCGCTGGCACGGCTACGACAACTCGTGGGTCGAGATCGATGGCAAGCGCGTTCAGTCGGTGAGTGGCGGCGGCCACTGGGGCGGCGGCATGTTCATAAACGCGTGGGACCAGGCGCGCTACGGCCTGCTGCTCCTGCGTCGTGGCCATTGGGGCGAGCGTCGCCTCTGGTCAGAAGAGTGGCATCGGTACGCCGGCACACCGACGCCGCAGAACACGCAGTATGGCGTGATGAACTGGTTTCTCAACGTCGATCCCGCGAACAAGGAGTTGCCGAGCGCGCCCGCCACGGCGGTCGTGCACCTGGGCAACGGCGCGAACGCGGTTTACGTGGATCCCGAGAACGACCTCGTGGTGGTCGCGCGCTGGCTGAAGAGCGATCAGCTCGACGCCTTCATCGGCCGCGTGCTGGCTGCACGCAAGGGAAACTGATGTCGCGCGTCGAGTTCGCGATCCTCGGAGCCGGCGCGATGGGATCGATCGTGGCGGCGCACCTCGCGCGCGCCGGACGTTCCATCGCTGTACTGGCGCGTGGGCAGCGGGCAGCGCACGTCAGCCAGCACGGCCTGCGCATCGGCGGACTGGTCGAGTTCACCGTTCCCGTCACCGTGCTCACGGACCCGGCATCGCTGCGTGCAGCGGAAGTGCTGATCGTGGCAACCAAGGCGCTGGGCACGGCAGCTGCCCTTGCGCCGCTGCGTGGCGCATCGATCGACCTCGCACTGTCGATCCAGAACGGCGTGATGAAGAACGAGTTGCTGGCCGATGCGTTCGGCGCCGAGCGCGTCCTGGGCGCGCTTGCCAACACCAGCGGCGAGTTGTTGTCCGACGGCTCGGTGCTGTTCACTCGCAACGTGAATCTCGCGGTTGGCGAGTTCGAGGCGGACGTCAGTCCACGCGCGCAACGCGTGGCGCTCGCGCTGGAAACGTCCGGCGTCCATTCCCGGGCGATGCCGCGGTTGCGCGACCAGGAGTGGACCAAGTTCGTCGCCTGGGTCGGTCTCGCGGCCCTGTCCGTGACGACGCGACTCGGCACGTGGAAGTATTTTTCGGATCGGAGCAGCGCGCTCGTGCTCGCCCGGATCGTGCGCGAGGCAGGGGCGCTGGCGCGCGCCCTGGACGTGCGGCTCGCTGACGAATCGATACTGCCCGTGGCAACGCTCTGCTCGGCGACCGAGGAGCAAGCCGTCGATATTCTCGTGAAGATGGGCGAAGACTACCGGGTCCATTCGCCGCAGCACCGGTTGTCCACGCTCCAGGACCTGGAAGCCGGTCGGCCGCTCGAGATCGACGAGACGATGGGTTACGCGGTGAGAAAGTCTCGCGAGCTCGGGCTCGCGCTGCCGCTGCTGCAGAACTTCTTCGAGGTCGCCAGCGCGATCGATCGCACGCGGCGGTTGCAATGAGGCCGATGAGCGCGCAAGGAGCTGACGTGCCGAGTTCGACCGACTGGATTCGCCAGCTGCCCAAGGCCGAGTTGCATCTGCACCTCGAGGGCACGCTCGAGCCGGAGATGATGCTGGCGCTCGCCGAGCGCAACCGCGTCCAGTTGCGATTCCGCTCGGTGGACGAGATCCGCGCGGCCTACCAGTTCGAGCGTCTCGACGATTTTCTCGCCATCTACTACCAGGGCATGTCGGTCCTGCAGACCGAGCAGGACTTCCACGACCTCACGCTGGCGTACCTGCGACGCGCCCGCCAGGACGGAGTCGTGCACGCGGAGGTGTTCTTCGATCCGCAGGGCCACACGCGCCGCGGAGTTTCGATCGACACCGTCATCCGCGGCATCACGGGCGCGCTGCGTGAAGGCGAGCGGTCGGTGGGCGTGACTTCGCGACTGATCCTTTGTTTTCTGCGCGACCTGTCCGAGGACGACGCGCTCGACACACTCGCAAGCGCTCAACCCTATCGCGAGTACCTTTGCGGAGTCGGCCTGGATTCGTCCGAAGTGGGCCATCCGCCTTCGAAGTTCCGGAGAGCGTTCGACGCGGCGCGCAGCGTGAGGCTGCATTGCGTGGCGCATGCCGGCGAGGAAGGTCCGCCCGAGTATGTGCGCGAAGCGCTCGACATTCTGCGCGTCGAAAGGCTGGATCATGGCAACCGCGCGCTCGAGGATGCAGCACTGGTCGAGCGGCTCCGCGCGGAGCAGATGCCACTCACCGTCTGCCCGTTATCGAATCAAAGGCTCGGCTCCGTACGGGACCTGCGCAAGCATCCCTTGAAACGCATGCTCGAGCTTGGCTTGTGCGCGACCGTGAACTCGGACGATCCCGCCTACTTCGGGGGCTACGTGCACGATAACTTCGTCGCCGCGTGTGAGAACCTGCAACTGGCGGACGAGCACGTCGTGCGCCTCGCGAAGAACAGCTTCCGCGCGTCCTTCCTCGACGACGCGCACATCGCGGAACATCTGCAGAGTATCGATCGTTATTGCGCGGGCGCCGGAATCGCGAACTGACCGGCATGATGCAGGCTCGTTACCTCACGCTCGTTCTCTGCCTCGCATCGCTGGCCACCGGCGCACTGGCGCAGGAGCGGCCACGCGCACGCGACTTAGGTATAGCGCCCGGCGCCCTGCAGCCTGGCCCGCTCAATGCGATCACCGACGTAGAAGGGGTGAAGGTCGGCCACGTCACGCTGCTCTCGGGCGATCGAGTGCGCACCGGCGTAACTGCCATCCTTCCGCACGGCAGCAACCTGTTCCAGGAGAAAGTGGCAGGTGCGGTGTTTGTCGGCAATGCCTTCGGCAAGCTGGCGGGGTCCACGCAGGTCCACGAGCTCGGCACGATCGAGACACCGATCGTGCTCACGAATACGCTTGCGGTTGGCACGGGCATCGAAGGTGTGGTCGGCTGGACGCTCGCTCAACGCGGCAATGAGCAGGTGCGATCGGTGAACGCCCTGGTGGGTGAAACCAACGACGGCACACTCAACGACATTCGCGGCGGGCACGTGACACGTCAGCACGTGCTGGATGCAATCAGGACCGCGCGTGGTGGCTCCGTACCGGAAGGCGCAGTGGGTGCGGGTACCGGCACGATCGCGTTCGGCTGGAAAGGCGGTATCGGTACGTCGTCGCGACGGGTTCCGTTCGGCGACACGACCTGGACGGTGGGCGTGCTGGTGCAATCCAACTATGGCGGCAGGCTCACCATTGCCGGCGCGCCGGTGTGGCGTCACCTGGATCCGCAACGTGAACCTCGCGCCGATGGCTCGTGCATGATCGTCGTTGCGACCGACGCACCGCTCGATGCACGCAATCTCGAGCGCCTGGCGGCACGCGCGATCTTCGCGATGGCCCGTACGGGCTCGACGTACTCCAACGGCAGTGGCGATTATGCCATTGCCTTTTCGACGCATCCGTCGCTGCGCGTGACCTCGGGCGAAGCCCTTCAGTCACGCACTGCTGTTCCGACCGACTCCACTTCAATGCTGTTCGAAGCGGTGCTCGACGCCACCGAGGAAGCGCTCTACAACTCCCTGCTCAAGGCGACGGACACGACCGGTAATGGCCGCACCATTCGCGCGCTTCCCATCGAACCTCTGAAGCGTCTCCTCGAAAAAGCCGCTGTGCGGGATTGATCCGCGGAACGTCGCGCGAACTGCGGATCAGTGTCAGCTCGGGAAACTGCGTGCCCGAGCCGGCTAAACTCTAGTTCGATGCGCGCGACACGACCGAAGTCATCCATTGCGCGAGCGCGGTGACCACTTCAATGAGGGCCTGGCGATCGTTCTTGCCGCTCTTCGCGGGGACATGAAATGAGTGATCGGCGTCCTCGAACCATCTCACCTCGGCACGCGCACCGAGTGCACTGATGACCGGGTCGAGCAGCGCACGATCGGCGAGCTCGTCGCGCGTTCCCTGGAGAAACAGCATCGGAATCGCGACCTGTTGAAGGTGCGCGGCGCGCTCGGTCGATGGCTTCCCGGTGAGATGCAGGGGAAAACCGAGAAACGCGAGGCCGTGCACGCCTGCGAGCGGTGACGACGCCTGCGCTTGCGAAGTCATGCGTCCGCCGAACGACTTGCCACCCGCGACCAGGCTGACGCCGGGCAGCTGGCGAGATGCTTCGGCCACGGCGGCGCGTACGGTTGCGTGACACAACGCCGGCGGGTCCGGTCGGCGGCTGCGTCGTTCCATGTACGGGAACTGGTAGCGCAGCGTCGCGATGTCGCGCGCTTCGAGTTCCATCGCAACAGCGGTCATGAACACGTGCTGCATGCCAGCGCCCGCGCCATGTCCGAAGACGAAGCACGCACGCGCTTGGGGCGGCACCTGCAACAGGGCAGAGACAGAGTGCCCGCCATCAACGGCGATGCTGAGTTGTCTTGCTGGAGCCATCAGTGACGTCTCCGGGAGTTTGCACCTTCAGCGATTCGATCAGGATGCGCGCGAACTCCGGCCCCGAGCCCGTTTCCTCATGCTTGAAGTACACGAACGTGTCCTTGCAGGCGCCGGTCTTGTCGCGAATGACGGCGGCCCAGCGCCGGATATCGTCCGACTGGTAGCCCTCGTCGCGCAAACGGAAGTACGCGTAGTCCGCAGTGATCTCCACCGGCGTCGTGATCTTCTCGCTGTCGCCGATGCACAGCGCCAGGTTGCGCTCGCGCAGGCGCGCATAGACCTCCGGGTCGAACCACGACTCGTTGCGGAACTCGAATGCCGCGCGCACCCCCGCTGGAAACTCCGCGAGGAAGGCATCGAACACCGCGAGATCTTTCCTGAAGAACGGCGGGAGCTGGAACAGCAGCGTTCCCAGCTTGGGCTCGAGCTTCGCCGCGATGTCGAGGAAGAAACGCAGCCGCTCGCCGCAATCCTTCAGGCGTGCATCGTGTGTCATGCGTTTCGGCGCTTTCAGCGTCAGGCGAAAACGATCGGGTGTCGCCTGCAGCCAGCCCTCGAGGGTGCTGGCGGTCGGTGTGCGATAGAACGTGTAGTTGATCTCGACGGTGTCGAAGCGCTCCGCGTAGTACGGCAGCATCTTCGAAGCGGGAAGCTTCTCCGGGTAGAAGGACCCCTTCCACTCGGGATAGTTGTACCCGGAGGTTCCGACCCAGGTGGGCATTTAACGCGCGATGGAACTCTGCAGACGGCGATACTCGCCGAGATGCCGGATGGCGTATTGAGGCTTGCCCATGGCCTCGTAGAGACGCGCGAGATTGTAGTGACAGTCGGCAAGCGTGGGGTCCTGGCCCAGCGCGTTCTGGTAGGTTTCGAACGCTGCGCCCGCCTGGCCGAGGTCTTCGAGCAGGACGCCGAGGTTGAACAGCAGCAGCGCATCGGTGCCGCAGGATGTCAGCGCGCGACGATAGACTTTCTCCGCGTCCTTCAGCCGCCCCTGTTCGTGCAACAGGCGACCCCAGTTCAACCAAGCTGCGACATTCTCAGGATCTTCGCCGGTAGCGCGTTGATACGCGTCCTGTGCTCCGCGAGGATCGCTGTATTCGAGATCGAGCGCGTGTTCGAACCAGTCCTGCGCCTCCGTCGCGTTGGCGGCAGCATTCTTCGCAGGCGTTCGCGGAGCGCTGCGCTCGACGACCTTCAACACGCCGTCCGCAACACTCACGTCGAGCTCGAGCAGATACTGGCCGTCTTCGGCCTGCCAGCGTGTCTTGCCATCGCGCACCACGACCTGGTCGCCGACCGCGCTGATGTTGAGACCCGAGAGCGGCATCGACTCGGGGAGATGGCGTCGCAGGTCCTGCAGCGAACGCGTGATGCGGCGACGCGAAACTTTCGCCTGCGTGAGCGCCTGCGCCGTGCGCAGCACGATGAGGTCCTGGAAGGAGAAGCGATACTGGCGGCGCGGCCCGCGCGTCGGCGAAACAAAGCCGCCGCTGATCAGCCCACGAATGGCACTGCGCGACAGGCGCAGGACTTTCTCGACGTCCCGCACACTGTAGGTTTGCATCGACGAACCGCCCGGTCGATTACCGCCGGGAAGTCTTGCGGACCGCCTTCACGGGCTGCTCGGCGCGCTTCGGCGCCTTGCGCGGTCCGAGCTTCTCGGCAGCTGCCGGACGCTCCTTGCCGCTGCGTTCCAGGCTGGCACGCAGCGCTTCCATGAGGTCGATGACCTTGCCGCCGGTTTCCGGCTTCAGTTCCTGGATCGAAATTTCCTCGCCGGCGACTTTCTTCTGGATCTCCGCGTCGATGCGGCCCCTCACTTCGTCCTTGTAGGCGGTCGGATCGAACGCTGGCACCGTCTGCGCATCGATCAGCTGCTGCGCGAGCTTGAGCTCGGCCGGTTTCACTTCGGTCCTGGGCACTTCCACCTCGGTGGCGGGGCGCACTTCCGTCGAGAAATGCAGCTGCTGCATGCTGAGCACACCGTCAATGGGACGCAGCACCACGATATACGCTTTTCCGCGCGCTGCCCATCGGCCAACGGCGCAACGCTTGCTCTGCGTAAGTGCTTCGGTGAGCAGTGCGTAAGGCTTCGATGCGCCCTTGTCCGGAGAGAGGTAATAGGTCTTGTCGAAGTAGACCGGGTCGATCGACTCGATGGGCACGAACTCGGAGATCTCGACCGCATGCGTGCCCACTTCCTCCAGCGCCTTGATCTCCTCGGGCGAGAAAGTGACGTACTGGTCCTTCGCGAACTCGTAGCCCTTCACCATCTCGTCGCGCTCGACGATGTCACCGTGCTTGACGCAGGTGTACTGCTGCTTGAGGCGCGAGCCGCAATCCTTGTGCAGCAGGTTGAAGGAAATCGTTCCGGACGACTGCGTGGCCGTGAACAGCTTCACGGGAATGGCGACGAGTCCGAAGGAGACGGTCAGCGAACTGATCGAGCGGGCGGCCATGGTTGCACCTTGCGTCTTGTTAACTTCGACTGCTACTTCCGAAAGCCTTGCTAAGGCTCTGTTTTACCGAGAGCACATCATGCCACCGGTCGCCCGCTCTTTCCAAGCGGGCCAGCGTCTTGGCATCGCCGATCGTGAAATCCAGCGGCTCGGCCGCCTCCAGCTCGTCCCAAGCGAGGGGCATCGAGACGGGAGCACCGGGGACGCCACGGGGAGAGTACGCCACGTTGAGGGTCTTGCCGCGGACGTTCATGTTGTAGTCCATGAAGATCTTCCCGGTGCGCTTCGGTACCGACCATTCGAGCGTGATGTCCTTCGGATGAACGCGCATCAGGTGCCGGCCGACTGTCTCGCAGATGGCGCGGACCTGGTCGAAGGTCGCGATTCGCTCGATGGGTACGAAGACATGCAGGCCCGTCTTGCCGGAGGTCTTCACGAACGCTTCCAGTGACATCTCGCGGAGCAGTTCACGCAGCCAGAAGGCGACGCGCTTGCCCGTGGCGAAGCCCTTCTTGTTCAGCTCCGGCTCCTCGCCCTGCGCTTCCTTGCCCGAATAGATGTAGGGGTCGATGTCGAAGACGAGATAGTCGGGATAGTTGAGCACCGACGCCTCGAGCGACTCGAGAGAGCCGGCGTAGCCGGTGCCGAGATCGGGCGCATCGTCTTCGACCTTCGCGCGCGAGTGCCACACGTGGAACTCGAGCGTGCCGACCTGGCCGAGCCACAGCAGGGTCGGCAGATTGTTCGCGAGCAGGTACTCGTGTTCCTCGCCCTTGTGACCCGAGAACACGGTGACGGCTTCGACGAAATCGGGCTTCGCCTGCTCCCAGTGCTTCTGGAAGAAGCGCTCACCCTGAATGCCCTCCGGCATGCGAATCATCGTCAGCGGCCGGTCGCGCAGGTGCGGCAGCATGTAAGGCGACACCTGCGCAAGGTAACGAAGCAGGTCGCGCTTCGTGATCGCCCTGGTAGCGGCAGATGGTTTCCCGTCCTTGCCGGCGGGCCAGTACTCGCGGTCGAGATTGGTGAGCTTGATGCGCGCGCCCGCGACTTCGAGCTGCAGGTCCTTTTCCTTTCCGGCGAGTTGCTCGAGCACCCCCTCGATGTCGCGATCCGGGCTCGCTGAGCCGCGATCTGCGGCCTTCGACGCCGCGAGCCGATTTGCTTCTCCCGTCGCGCGCTTGCTGCCGGCGCCCTTCTTGTCCGGGCCCCCGGAGGTAAACGAGAGTTCTGTCGGCCTCGGGCGGCGCAGCGTTCCCGAGCCGACTCCTGATGGAGCCTTCGAGAAACTTTCCGGGGTGGACACTTCCTTCGGATCGACGTCGTCCCGCAGGCGCAGGAAGACGGGCGCTCGCAGGCTTCCGTCCGGCGTCCAGTCCGCGAACTCCACCTCCGCGACCAGCTTCGGTTCCGTCCAGGTCGTCGGCCGATTTCGCGGCGGCTGCTCGGCGAACGGCCTGCTCCTTCTTTGCAGGCGCTCGAGCTGCGCGAGCAGGCTCGCGACGCCCGCATCGTCGAACCCGGAGCCGACGTGCCCCGCATAGTGCAGCTTCTTGCCCGACCAGTAACCCAGCAGCAGCGCACCGAGGGGCTCGCGCGTGCCCTTCCCTTTCGTATAGCCGCCCACGACGAACTCCGCAGTCTTCGTCGCCTTCAGTTTCAGCCACGCGTTGGAACGCTTGCCGGGCTGATACGTGCTGTCCTTTCGCTTCGCGACGATTCCTTCGAAGCCGCTCGCCAGCGATGCCTCGTAGAGCTTCTGGCCGTCCATCGATGAGTGCACGAGTTGCAGGTGCGACGACGGCATGAGGCATTGCGTGAGCCAGCGACGCCGCTCGAGGTAAGTGGCTCCGCGAAGGTTGAGCCCCGCGAAATGCAGCACATCGAAGCACAACAGGACGACGGGCGCCTCCTGGCGTCCCTGTGCGACTTCGCGCTCGGTCTTGAGCTGTGCCCGGTTCTGCAAAGCGTTGAACGACGGACGGCCCGTTGCATCGAGCGCGACGATTTCGCCGTCTAGAATGAAGTGGCGGGCCGGCTGCGCTTCGAGATCCGCGACGACTTCCGGAAACGCTTTCGTGTAGTCGAGCCCGCGTCGCGACTGCAACTGCGCCTTGCCGTCGCGCACGATCGCGATGACGCGATACCCATCGAGCTTCGGCTCGTAGAACCAGTTGCCGTCCGCACGCGGCTGATCGCCGGGCTCCGCGAGCATCGGCGACATCGTCCTCGGAATCGACTCCGGCGGACCCGACGGCGCCAGTCTTCCGGCGTCGAGGCGTTTCGGCGGTTCGTCGGGAGCCATGTCGTCCAGGGTTCTGCCCGAAAGCACGGAAGCGGAGCGCGCAAGCACATCGATGCCGCGTACGAAGCGATCGCGATGCTTGATGAGAAGCCACTGCTTCGCACCGCCGGTAGTCTTCACGAGCGTGAAGGATCCCTTCAGCTTGTCACCGCACAACGTGAAGCTCAGCTTGCCGCCGGCGAGTTCCTTGCGCAGGCGGTCCTCGGCTTCGTTCCTGTCGTCGAGGGAATACCGGCCGCCTTCGTCCGGCGAGTAGACGCCGCAATCCCAGACGATCACGTTCCCGGCACCATAGAGTTTTTCCGGGATGACGCCTTCGAACGAGGCGTACTCGAAAGGATGGTCCTCCACTTCGACCGCCATGCGCTTGTCCGCTGGGTCGAGGGAAGGCCCCTTGGGGACTGCCCATGACTTGAGGACGCCATCGAGCTCGAGCCGGAAGTCGTAGTGCAGGCGGCTCGCCGCGTGCTTCTGCACGACGAACAGCAACGGACCCCTGCGAGCGCTCGCGACTTGGGGTCCCGGCTCGGGTGTCTTGTTGAAAGTCCGCTTGGCAGCGTAACGGTCGAGGGCTCGTTTCATCGCAGCCGGAATCCTAGCCCGTGCGGCGACTCCCTGGAAACCTCGAGCCGGGTCGTCCCCTCGCCCCCGCCGCGAGGCTTCGGCCGGATGTCAGCCCGGCCCCCTGTCTTTCGATAGCCCCGCTCACTCACTTCCTCCGAGTGCCGATGTCCGTTAACAAGGATATGTCCCTTTCAAAGGACATTCGCGCCGTGTCCCTCATAAGGGACGGGAAGCAGGACGCCCTTGACTTCAGGTGCCGCTGGCCAACCCCGTGAACAACCGTCGCATCGCATGCACGCGCTGCAGATAGACACGCGCCTCGTGATCGCCGCACTTCTGCCGCGGCGAGAGGCGAAAACTCCGGCGCGCGTAAGTGTCTCCGGCTCCCGCGCCACAGAGATGAACGATCGTGGCGAGGTCCTGCTTCTGCTGAAGAGTGGCCGAGCGGATACGCCGTCGCTCCAGGATGCTCCGCAGGCGTTGATCGAGATAGGCGGACGTCATCTCCACGGCATGGCTCGGGATCACTCGCGTGTAGAGCCAATTGAACCAGCAGGAATCCCACTCGTTCCACGCACCGTCCTCGACCACCCGGTTGTCGTGGATGCAGTACTGGCGCGCCTCGAGGAAAGTCCCGTCCGTGATCTGGTACATGCCGACGGCGCTCGAGGCGGGGCGATACATTTCGAAAGGTTCCGGCGTCAGCCGCCACCGCCAGTAAGTGCGCACGATCGGGTTTCCGGAGCCCTCGACCTGCGCGAGTGCAGCCAGTAATTCCGGCGTGACGACGCCGGTCGCATGCTCGCGGAACAGCGACTCGTAGTCGTCCCAGGTCTCCACCGGCGTCTTGTAGAGCGTTCCGCTGACCGGGAAAAACAACTCCGTGGGCTTCCGAACCACCTGGTAGACGCCGTTGATCGCCAGCCACAACGTGAACAGGACCGCGGATGCGACGGTGACCTGCACGAACAGCGGCGCGCGCCGCAGGTAACGCAAGATCCGGCGCAGCCGGCGCGCACGCGGCCAGCGGAGCAGAAAACTCCGGCTGCGTGCGCGAGATTTCGCGCGGCTGCGCGGCCTGCGTCGTGGGGTGGTAGTCCTGCGTGCCATCTCGTGATTCTATCCGGTGGCTTGCCCGCGTTCGCGCCGCGCGTAGAATCGAACACGATTGTCGAGTTCCGCGAGGGCCGAGCTCTACCAGAGCAGGAAAACAAGAATGAGACACTCACGGAAACCGCACGCGCAGTCGCTGCTCATTACGCGCCGACACGTGCTGCAAGGCATCGCCGCGACGGGAAGCGCGTTCGCGCTTTCTTCCTGCAGCTGGAGCCCGCGCGAATCGGGGATTCTCCGCTTCCGTGACGATCCGTTCTCGCTCGGCGTAGCGTCGGGGTACCCGCTTTCGAACGCAGTCGTGCTCTGGACCCGGCTGGCGCCCGAACCGCTGGCGCCGGACGGCGGCATGTCGCCCGGCACGTCGCCCACGATAGTTCCCGTCACGTGGGAGATCGCGGAGGACGAGCACTTTCGCAAGACTGTGCGGAAAGGTGTGGCGCCCGCGGAGCCGGCTTGGGGACACAGCGTCCATGTCGAGGTTGACGGTCTGAAGCCCGCGCGTGATTACTGGTATCGCTTCACGGCCGGTGATGCGCGCAGCGCGACGGGCCGTACCCGAACGACACCCGCTCCGGGCACCCTGGTCGACCACGTCAGGATTGCGGTCGCTTCCTGCCAGGAGTACGAGCACGGTTACTACACCGCGTACCAGCAGATGATCCGGGACGACCCCGATCTCGTAATCCATGTAGGCGACTACATCTACGAGCTGGGATGGGGCAAAGATCTCGTCCGCTCACACGCGAGCGGCGAGTGCCTCTCGCTCGGGGACTATCGTGCACGACACGCGCTCTATCGCAGCGATGCCGATCTCGCGCGCGCACACGCTGCCGCGCCCTGGCTGGTCACGTGGGACGATCACGACGTCGACAACGACTATGCGGGCAGCGTGTCGGAACAGGGCGACCCTGCCGAAGTGTTTCTCGCGCGACGTGCGGCAGCCTACCAGGCGTTCTACGAACATATGCCGATGCCGAAACGCGCGGCGCCGACCGCTACCGGCATGCAGCTCTACATGTCGCGCTCCTACGGCGACCTGCTGAATCTCTACATGCTGGACGGGCGACAGTACCGCTCGGAACGCGCGTGCGCGGACCAGGGGCGGCAGCGAAAAAAGCGATCCCGCGCCGAGTGGTGCCCGGATTTCAACGATGCTGACCGCACGATGCTGGGCGCGGAGCAGGAAAAATGGCTCGCCGGCGGTCTGCGACAGAGCACTGCGCGCTGGAACGTGCTCGGGCAGGCCATCGTGATGTCGTATACCACCGAGGAAGCGCGGCCCGCGCGGCTGCACTGGATTGACGGCTGGAGTGGCTACCCCGTCGCCCAGGCGCGCATTGCACGGGAATTGCACGACTCGCGAGTATCCAATCCTGTTGTGTTCAGCGGCGACGTTCACGCTTTCATGGCCGCCGACCTGCACCTGCAGCCCGACGATTCGGAATCGCCTCGCGTCGCAGGCGAACTGGTAACGACTTCGATCACTTCCGAGCCGCCGCCCGAATCGGTGCTCGAAAGTCATCTACGGCACAACCCGAACGTGCACTTCGCCACGGGGCTGGCACGCGGGTACGTGCGCATCGATGTCTCGCCCACCTTGCTGCGTGGCGATTTCATCGCGATGGACACGATTACGCAGCCCACCAGCGATTCGCGCGTGCTGGCCTCGTTCGTCCAGGAAGCAGGGATTTCGGGCCTGAAGCGCGCGTGACGTTGTCGCAGCCCAGCGTGGAGCGAATCAGGCCTCGGGATCTACTCCCGCGTTCTCCAGGGCAGCCTTGAGCCGTTCCAGGTGCCTTGCGTATTTCGCGGCACGTCCGTTTGCGAGCCTGACGGGCTCGCGCGCCTGCACCGTGCTGAAGGTGGTTATCGCACGCGGCGAGTCCTGGAAATGCAGGCACTGCTCTTCCCACTCCAGCCCGCAGATTCGGACCAGTTCGGGCGCCGCGCTCGCGAAGTCCTGCACGAATTCCTCGTAGCGAATGGTCACGAAGCGCCCGCCGAGGGTTCGTTCCCAGTGGGACACGAGACGGGCGTAATGGCCGTAGTAGTGCGCGATGTCCTCGAGTCGATGCGCGAACGCCCAGTGCTTGGTGAACTCCTGGCGAAAGACCGACAGGCAGTTCTCGAGTGGATTCCTGCGGACGTGCACCATCACGGCCTGCGGCCACAACTTCGCCACCAGGCCTGCCGCTTCGAAATTGAGCGGATGCTTGTCGGTGACACGATCCACGCCAGGCGGCGTGCGTGTGAAATACGCCTCCGTCCACTCGCGCATCGTTCGCGCATCTGGTTTGCGCCCGGACTCCTGCAATGCGAGCGAGGCTCGAAGGATGTGCTGCATGATCGGGCGCTCGCCGCCGGCGAACACCCTCGAGTGCGCAGCCACCACGCTCTCGATGAGCGTCGTACCCGATCTCGGCATGCCAACGATGAAGATCGGCTGCAGCCTGCCGGCCGTCAATTCTCCGTCCAGGGCAGGTGCCTGCTCCGCTGCATCCTTGATTCGCCCGGCACGCCTGTCGGCTTCCTCCGTGTCGTACCGGCGATTCTCCTGCCGATCACGGTCCATCGCGAGCGCGTGCGCATACTCGTAGGCTGCGTAGGCCGCATCGATGTCATCGTTCGCGTCATGCGCATGCGCGACTGAGAACGCAGTAGCAATGCGGTGCTCGACAGGCGCGTCCACGCGACGTGCGATCCTCGAAGCAGCGGCGAGGTCGGCCTCGGTGAGATTGCCACGGCGCACGCGGCTCAGGATCGTGTAAGCGGGAGCAAACTCGGGCGCCTGGGCGAGACAGCGGCGACAGTAGGATTCCGCTTCCTCGAACCGACCGAGGTACATCGACAGCAGCGCGCGGTTCGATAGCAGCGGCGCGTAGTTCGGATCGAGCGCCTCGGCACGCTCGAGGGCCTTTGTTGCGGATTCGATCTCGAGTGCATGCAGACAGAGCCCGGCATACGACGTTAGGTCCACCGCGGTGGGATTGCGCAGTGCCAACACACGTTCGAATGCGCCCATCGCTTCAAGATGGCGACCGAGTTCGAATGCGGCCCTGGCTGCCGCGCGCCATGCTTCGTGATCCTGCGGGAAAGCGCGTACCCACGCAGTGGCCGCTTCTGCAAGCGCTGGCCACGCGCGCTTCGCCGCGAGCACTTCGGCGTTGATCATGTGAGCCCTCTGCAGGGCACGCGCGTTGCCGGGTTCGTTTTGCACGACGACCTGCAATTCGCGCAATGCACGCTCGTGTTCGCCGGCGCGCGCCAATCCTTCGGCCAGGTTCATCCGGAAGCCAGCCTGCCCGGGCTCGAGTGTCACAGCGCGCTCGAGGAGTGGCAGGCCCTCGCGGGGTTCGCCGCGATGTACGAGCGCCAACCCGCAAAGACTCAACGCCTCGGCATCCCCAGGCTTCACGGCCAGCGCTGAGCGATACAGCTGCAATGCCTCGTCGAGGCGACCGGCTGCATGCGCAGCGGTGCCGCGTTCGAGGGTTTCGGCGAAATCCTGCCCGCTCATCCACACCTGCTGTCGCCCGGCTCCCGGGCTGGGTCCGTCGCACGACAATATAAGGGAGTGCGTGATGCTGCGCCGGTACAGGTATCTCTGGATCCTGGTCGCTCTCGTGGCGATCCTGGTCGAACGAGATCGCGGCACGCATCCCGTTCAGCGGCACCATCAGGGAGCCCAGGATCAGGGACGCTGTCGCTCTCTTTCGAAGATGCTGCGCGCGGTAGCAAAGGCGTTGGCGACGGCGCGGGCGAGATCCGCGAGCGTCGCGATCGGCTCCGCACGCGACGCAGTTTCCAGTGCCGCGGCGGACCGCTCCAGGGAAGCGGCACCCATGTTGGCCGCAGCCCCTTTCAGCGTGTGCGCGGCCCGACAGACCCGCTCGCGATCGCTGTGGGGCAGCCCGGATTCGATGTCCGCGAGAGCCCGCTGCCCGCTCTGGAGGAAGGTATCGATCAGCCCGCGGCGCAGGACCGCGTCGCCGGCGGTAATCTCGGCCAGGCGCGCAAGATCCACGTCGGCCGGTGTCCCAGGGCTTCCCGGACCGGCACCGGCGAGTTGCTTGTCGGACGGGCCCGTCACGGCGTGAAGCGGATCTCGTTTCATGGAAGGTGGCGGTGCCAGTATGATTGCGCCCGCGATTGTTGTCTTTACTCAGGCGGCCACTTCGACAGCCCGGGCCGAAGGACAGATGGCTTCCAGCGGCCGAAAACCGAGCGTTCTCGTCATCGAGGACGACCCGCACATGGCTTACCTCCTCGGCTACCTGGTCGAGAAGGAAGGCTTCACGCTCGAAAAGGCTACGGATGGGCGAACCGCCGGCGAGCGGCTGAACCAGTCGCCACCCGACCTCATCCTGCTGGACGTCATGCTGCCCTACACGGACGGTTTTGAATTGCTCACGCGCATGCGCGCGCTGGCGGACTGGAAAAAAGTGCCGGTCATCGTCCTGACCTCGAAGATGCACGAAGAGGACGCCGTGCGCGCGTTGGCGCTGGGCGCCGACGATTACCTGACCAAGCCTTTCAGTCCCGCTGAGCTCATGGCGCGCATCCGTCGCAGGCTGCGCGACAACGCCGTGGTCTGACACTGGCGCATGCACCCGGCCACCGCTCCGCTCTGTTTCCTCTCGACTCTCGTCCTGGCGACTGCGCCTGCCAGCGCGGCGGAACAGGAGAGTCGCCCGGAAACGGCAGATCGTCCTGCCGCGGCCAGCGAGAAAGCGTTCGACACGGACGCCGCTTACGCGCGCGCAACGGCAGACCTGCGCGCCGGCAGGCACGAGGCGGCGGCTGAACGATTTGCCGTGCTCCTGCAACGCGATCCGAACAACGCGGACTGGCTCCTGGGACGTGGTCAGTCGTTGCTTGCCCTCGGCCGTCCCGCGGAAGCTGTGCCGGTGCTCGAGAAAGCACGGGGATTCGCACCCGCGTACGAAGATGTGTGGCGCGCAGAGTTGAATGCGCTGGAGGCGAGTGACCAAAGCCGCAAGGCCGAGGCCCTGCTCGAGGAAGCCGCGCGCCAGTTCCCACGGTCGGAATGGCCGAGGCTGCGACGCGCGGAGTTGCGCGAGCGCGAGTTGCTGCGCACCGGCACCAGACTGTCCATCAACGGCAGCTACGAGCGCCTGAGCGACGACAAGGGCAAGTGGCGAACGCTGGCGGTCGATATCGACCATCCGCTGCGACGAGCCTTGCGGCTGATCGGCGGAGTGCACGGCGAAGAACGGTTCGGCGAGCAGGATGGCCAGCTGGCGGCGGGACTCGTGAGCCGCTTCGGTGACTGGGTCGCCGTCGTCAGCGGCGATGTCGCTCCGGATGCCGTCGTGTTGCCGCAAAGCTCGATACAACTCGAAATCGGCCGCCCGATCACACGCACCGTCAGCCTGGGCCTGCGCGCGCGGCACGCGCGCCATGAAACCGTGGACGTGGACACGATCGCCGCAACGGTGGAAGCGGCGATTGCGGATCTTGTCGTCGCCTACTCGCTGGTCGCGACGCAGCCCACGGATCTCGACTTCGGCTACGGGCACAACCTGCGGGTCTCGCGCGAGTATGGCAGCAGCAGCCGCGTGAGCGTCGTGCTCTCGCACGGCGAGGAGGCGGAAACAGTCGCGCCCGGGCAGGTGCTCGTGACGCAGGTCGATTCGATCGCGATTGTCGGCCTGCACTGGCTCAGCCCGGCGTGGGGATGGGCCTGGGAGGTGGGCTACCACGAGCAGGGCGATCTCTACAATCGCTCGCGGGTGCGCCTTGGACTGGAACATCGGTTCTGATTTCGTCACGCTGCTGGCGTGGCGCGGCGCGGAGATCTCCGCACTCTGCGCGGTCGGGCTCATGGCCGGCGCGCTCCTGGCGCGGCGACTCGAGCGATACCAGGATCGGGTGAAGGCGCGCCTTGCCACACACTGGCGCCCGCTTCTCACACAGGTTGCTCTCGGTGAAGGGCCACTGCCAGCTGTTTCCCAGCCGAAGCGCAGGCACATGGCTCATATCATGGACGAATGGAACGCCTTCCAGGATGCGTTGCGTGGCAGCGGGACGTCGCGTCTGAACGAGCTTGCCCGGCACATCGGCATGGATTCGACTGCGCGCCGGTTGCTCCGCAAGAGAGGGCTCGGTGCACGCATCCTGGCCATTCGCACTCTCGGTAACTTGCGGGACGAATCGAGCTGGCACACTCTGCAGGAGCAGCTCGCCGCACGGAACGCCCTGCTCTCTTTCTATGCCGCAGCGGCTCTCATCCAGATCGATGCGCAGCGCGCCATGCCCGGCATCGTCACGCAGCTGGCGGAGCGCGAAGAGTGGCCGGGCGAGGCGATTGCCGGACTGCTGAAGGAGGCCGGCACGCAGGTGACGCGCGAGCCGATTCGCGCTCTCATTCTTTCTGTCGCTCCACAGAAGATCCCGGCACTGCTGCCCTGGCTGAAGCACGCGGACCCTATTCTCGCGAGCGAAGTGGGAGCGCAGCTCATACGCACGCGTCCGGACGACTTGCGTGGTATCGCTGCCGCGCTGCCATTGCTCAACCATCCCCAGCTCGTTGGAGAAGTGCGCACGCTCGCCGGCTCAAAGGAAATGGCGGTTCGCAAGGAGGTAGCGATCGCCCTCGGCCGCCTGGGCGACGAAAGCGACAGGGAACTGCTGATGAAGCTGATGGGCGATCCGCTGTGGTGGGTGCGCTATCGTGCCGCGCAGTCGTTGCTCAAGGTTCGTGGATCCGCCGAGCGCGCCGCGCAGCTGCGTCCGCAGCTCACCGATCGTTACGCGCGTGACATGCTCGACCATGTCCTTGCCGAGGCTGCGCCGCAATGATCGTGGACATCGTCCTCGGCGTGGTCCAGTGGGTGTTCCTCGGGTACTTCCTGCTGCTCAACGGAACCTATCTCGCGCTGACGGGTGTCGCGCTCGTGGGCCTGCGACGCTATCTCGGTAGCGGCAACGCGGCGGAGCGCATCTACTCCCGCCTGGAAATACCGATCTCGCTCGTCGTGCCGGCCTACAACGAGGAAGCGACCATCGTCGCGTCCGTGCGCGCGCTGCTGCAGCTGCGCTACCAGCAGTTCGAAGTCATCGTCGTCAACGACGGTTCGCGCGACGGCACGCTCGCCGTGTTGCAGAAGGAATTTGCGCTGCAACCGTTTCCCGAAGCCTACCGCATCCAGGTGCGCTCCAAGCCGGTGCGCGGCGTGTATCGCTCTCCGACCTATCCGAACCTGCGTGTGATCGACAAGGAGAACGGCGGCAGCAAGGCCGACGCGAGCAATGCCGGCCTGAACGCGGCCCGCTACCCCATCTTCTATTGCGGCGATGCCGACTCGGTGCTCGATCCCGATGCACTGAGAAAAGCGGTGCGCCCTTTCCTCGAGGATCCCACCACGGTTGCCTGCGGCGGAACGGTGCGCATCATCAATGGTTGCCGCGTCCGCGGCGGTTTTCTCGAGCGCATCGCGTTGCCGCGCAACTGGCTCGCGCTGCTGCAGATCGTCGAATACCTGCGCGCGTTTCTCGGCGGTCGCATGGGCTGGGCACCGATCAATGGATTGCTGATCGTCTCCGGCGCGTTCGGCCTGTTCCATCGCCAGACTGTCATCGATGCGGGCGGTTACCGGCCCGAGGCAATCGGCGAAGACATGGACCTGGTCGTGCGGCTGCACCTGATGATGGTGAAGCGCGGTCAACCCTACCGGATTGCCTTCGTGCCAGATCCCGTGTGCTGGACGGACGCACCAGAAGACCTGAGTTCGCTCGCTCGCCAACGCAAACGCTGGCAACGGGGGCTCGCCGACAGCCTCTGGTACAGTCGCAAGCTCTGCTTCGCGAGAGGAAGCGGTGCGGCCGGCTGGTTCGCATTCCCCTTCTTCGTGGTGTTCGAGTTGCTGGGCCCGGTGGTCGAGGTGCTGGGCTACGTGATCATGATCCTGGCGTGGGCGTTCGGCGTGCTCTCGCTCGACTCCTTCCTCGTGTTTGCGGCAGTCGCGATCGGCCTCGGCGTGATGCTCTCAGCCTCCTCGCTCCTGCTGGAAGAGCTTTCGTACCACGTGTACCCGCGCAATCGCGACGTGCTGCTCCTGTTCTTCGTAGCGATCGTGGAGAACCTGGGCTATCGGCAGCTGACGGCGTTCTGGCGCCTGCTGGCGTTGCTCGACTACCTGCGTGGACGAAAGGTCCCGTGGGGAACGATGACGCGATCGACGAAATGGCAGGAGGAGGAGAAGTAACCAATGGAACCGGGGTTGGCGCGCCCAGCGAAAGCCACGGGCGATTTGTCAGCCCGGTAATCACCGCCGCTTGCGAGCCATGGATTTGACTGCAGCCTTGAGCGCTGCGGCAATGGCCAGCGTCGCGGGGTCAGAGTTGTTCGAGGCGGGCCAGAGAATCCCAAACTCCATGTGCCGGGTCTTACCCGCGAGCGGGATCGCGCGCAGCCCCTGCATGTCGCGACCTTGCAGCACGATCGCCGGCAGCAACGTCGGGACGCCGGCCGCGACGATGCTCGACAACACCGCATCGATGCTATCGATCTCGAATGCCACGCGTGGATGAACTTTCGCATGCATCAACACAGCATCCGCCGCGCGCCGCATGTCGAAGCTGTCGGGCAACAGGACGAGCCGCTCGCCCTCGAGCTCTTTCAGATCGACACTCGCGCGCTTCGCATAGTCGCTCGCGCTCGGCACGATCAGGGCGAACGGCTGCGAGACGAGATGCTCGTAGCGGATGCTCGGCGAGTTATGCGTCATGAGCCCGAAGCCGATGTCGAGCCGGCCCGCTTCGATCTCGGTTTCGACTCCGCTCGACGCAAGCTCCTGCACGCCGATCGTGACGCCCGGGTATTCGTGTGCCATGTGCCCGAGCACCGGGGGAATCCAGACGAAATGCAGCGCCGGAATCACGCCCACATCGACGCGCCCCGCGACCAGGCCCGCGATGTTCGCAACGGAGCGGCACGCGTCGTCGAGCTTGCGCAGCACGGCCGCGGCGCCCTTGCGGAAGTTCGCGCCGGCTTCCGTCAGGAACACGCGCTTGCCGACGCGGCGAAACAAAGGCGTGCGTAGCACGGCTTCGAGCTGCGTGATCTGCTGGGAAATGCTGGGCTGGGAGATCTGCAGGCGCTCCGCTGCGCGCGTGAAATTCTCCGTCTCGGCGACGGCCAGGAAGTAGCGCAGGTGCCGGATCTCGATGTCGGTCGTGCGGGCCAAGCCCTATCTCCCGTCGCTACCCCTTTTGCCTCATAGATTGACTTATAGGCCCCGCCTTGTCCATCATAGGCCCCTTCTATATAGACGACTCCATATAGACAACCATACAAGCCCGCACGCTCGAGGCGCGGTCGATAAGCGCCAGGCCGAGATGAAGCCATGGGCACTTCCACGAACGATTCGGCTCCTTTCTCCTTGACCCGCCGTCGCCTCCTGCAAGGCGTCGCAGCGAGCGCGTTGCCGTGGGGAGCGTTTTCGTGCTCGGGTGAGACAGCAGCACCGAACTCGCTGGTCGTGGGCGGACTGCCCGTGACCTGCAATTTGACCCTGCCGGTCGCCTGCGTCGCGAAGGACGTTACTAACAAGAGTGCGCCGCCCGAGGGCCCAGCCCCCTACTCCTTCGTCTACAGCAAGTACAACGGGTGGCCGGAGATCAAGGAGTCCCTGATGGCGGGCCGAATCTCGGCCGGCTTCATGCTCGCCCCGCTCGTGATGGATCTCGCGGACAGCAGGATCCCCCTGAAGATCGTGTCGCTCGGCCATCGTTCGGGCGCGGTGATCATGGTGCGCACCGACTCGCCCTACCAGGGCTTCAGGCAACTCGCGGGCAAGCGTATCGCGGTCCCGAGCCGCTTCGCCGTCGATTACCTGTTCCTGCGGCGCATGCTCGCGGAAGAGAGCATGACAGTCGGCCAGGTCGAGATCGTGGAAATTTCCCCGCCCGACATGCCCGCGGCGCTCTATGCGAATGCCGTCGACGCGTATTGCACCGGCGAGCCTTTCGGCGCAGCCGCGCAAAAGGCCGGCTATGCGCGGCCGCTTCGAATGACGCGAGACGAATGGCCCAGGTACATCTGCTGCGTGCTCACGGTCCGCGAGGAGCTCATTCAATCGAAACCCGAGCTGGTGCAGCAGCTCGTGAATCACGTGCTCGGCGCCGGCGTGTGGCTCGATCAGCGGCAAGTCAATCGCGACAAGGCGGCCGAGATCGCCGCACGACGGGAGTTCTTCAACCAGGACCCGGCCATCATCAGGTTCGTCATGGAGAATCCGACGGATCGCGTGACCTACGGCGACCTGCGCATGATTCGCAGCGAGTTCGACGAGCTGATGCAGCTGTCGCTCCAGGCTGGCACGATCCGGCACCCCATTCCATACGAAACGTATGTCGAGGAGCGGTTCGCGCGCGCAGCGCAGCCCGCGCCGATCCCGCTTTGATGGGCCTCGTGATGCGTGTCTTTACGGCGTTTCCCCTGTTGCTGGTTTCGCTCGCGCTTCCCGCGGCGAGCGCAACAAAGCTGATCGCGGGCACCTTCGACCCGCCGCGCGAGGCACCGGAGCTCAGGCTGCAGGGCTCGCATGGCAAAGAGCTCAGGCTCGACGACTATCGTGGCAAGGTCGTGATTCTCGGGTTCGGATTCACGTCGTGCCCCGACGTGTGTCCCACCACGCTCGCGACACTCGCGCAGGCGCGCAGGAAGCTCGGCGGCCTCGCCGACCAGGTCCAGGTCGTGTACGTCACCGTCGACCCGCAGACCGACACGGCGGAGCGCATGCGCAAGTATCTCGGCGCGTTCGACCCGACCTTCGTCGGTGGCACGGGCGACGAAGCGGCGCTTGCAGCGGTGCGCAAGCAGTACGGCATCGTTGCGAACAGGAGCACGTACGGCACGAGCGACACGTACGCGCACTCCTCGTCCGTCTACTTGATCGATCGTGCGGGCAAGTTGCGTGCGCTCATGCCGTACGGGCAATCCGCTGATGACTTCGCACACGATCTGCGTGTGCTGCTGGGAGAGCGGTGATGCAACCGCATCCTTCCACGAGAAGGCGCACGGTGCACCCGGCCGTGTGGATGGCCCCTGGCGCACTCGCGCTCTGCGTTGCAGCGTGGGGCGCGTTCGCACCAATCCGCACCGGCACGCGCGAGGAACTCTTCGAGATTCCAGGAGGGACGTGGGCGAAGCGCATGGCGGGCGATGCGGTGGAGATTCTGCCCGATACGATTCGCTTGACGCTAGGCATCAACGATGTGCTGCTGCTCAGGAATCGCGATGACGTGCCGCAGATCTTCGGGCCGACCCTCGTGATGCCCGGTCAGAGCTTTCGCCTGCCGTTCGCCAGGGCGTCGACCTACGTTTTCACCTGCACGGCGCACTCGAGCGGCCAGATGCGAATCATCGTGGATCCGTTTCCGGCCAATCCCTGGGCGCGCCTCACCTGGCGCGTGCGCGAGCTCCTGGCCCGATGACCCGGATCAAACAGATCGTTCCTTCACTCGTCGTCATCACCGTGCTGCTGACGGCCTGGTGGGTATCGGTGCTGCTGACGGGCAGCGTCATCTTTCCGTCGCCGTGGCAGGTGGTGACGGGTACGGTGGAGCTCGTCGAGGACGGCACGTTGTGGATGCACATCGGCTCCTCGCTCATGCGAGTCGGCACCGGATTCGCCCTCGCGGTGATCATCGCGGTGCCGCTCGGGTTGTGGCTGGGATGGGTCAAAGGCGCATTCATCACGCTCAATCCCCTGTTCCAGATCCTGCGTCCGATCTCGCCGATCGCGTGGATCCCGATCGCGATTCTCTGGTTCGGCGTGGGCAATGCCTCACCGATCTTTCTCATCTTCATCTCTTCCGTGTTCCCGATGGTGGTGCAGACGATCGTGGGTGTGCACACGATCGAGGGGCGATATCTGCGCGCCGCGGAGAACTTCGGTGTGTCGCGCCCTGCCTTGTTCCTGCAAGTCGTGATCCCGGCCGTGTTGCCACAGATCCTGGTGGGCATGAGAATCGGACTGGGTGTCGCGTGGCTCGTGGTGGTCGCGGCCGAGATGATCGCGCTGCGCAGCGGCCTGGGCTTTCTCATCATGGATTCACGCAACGCCGGTAATCGCTACGATCTCGTGGTCGCCAGCATGATCATCATCGGCCTGATCGGCCTGATGCTCGACGGCGGCATGCGTCTCCTGGAAGGCCACAAGCTGGTCCGGTGGCGCTATGCGCACTAAGATCGAAATCAGGAATCTCCGCAAGGCCTTCGGCGCGAACGGCGCGCGCCTGCCCGTGATCGACGGCGTCGACCTGGCGATCGGCGATGGCGAGTTCGTCGCGATCGTGGGTCCTTCCGGCTGCGGCAAGTCCACGCTGATGAACATGGCGGCGGGGTTCATCCGACCCGACGAAGGCCACGTCGTCATCGATGGCGTCGAGCGCACCAGGCCCAGCTCAACGGGGATCCTCATCTCGCAGCACGGCTCCGTGTTTCCGTGGCTGACGGTCCGCGAGAACCTGATGTTTGGCCTGAACGGGCGCGCGAAGTCCGATCGTGAGGGGCTTGCGGATCACTACGCGGCGATCGTCGGCCTGAAGGGCTTCGAGCACAGCTATCCGCACGAGCTTTCCGGGGGCATGCTGAAACGCGCGGAGATCGCGCGTGCGCTCGTCGTAAAGCCCGACATCATCTACATGGACGAGCCATTCTCCTCACTCGATGCACTCATGAGCTTGCGTATCCGCAACGAGCTGCTGCGAATCCTCGCGGAAGAACGTCACACCGTGATGCTCATCACGCATGATGTGGAAGAAGCCATCCATCTGGCCGATCGCATCATGGTGCTGGCGCCCCGGCCGACGCGCATCCAGGCCACGTTCGACGTGCGCCTGCCGCATCCGCGCAAGCTCACGAGCCCGGAGGCACAGGAATTGCGCGCAGCCGTGCTGCGAGAGCTCGGCGTAGAACAATGACGAATAGCGTCTGCTCGAAACTGACTTGTCTGCGGGATCAGTAGCCGCTGCCGCCTCCGCCGCCACCCGCAGCTGCGGCTAAACCGACGACCGCAGCGATTCCGAGCACGATGAGAGACGTGGTTCCGGCATCCACTTTCTTGCGGTTGATGTTCTCGATATCCGTGTATGCGACGTCATGCCCGCTGCCGTGCAGGCCCTGTTCGTCGACCCGTTCCACCTTGAAGTCGAGCCGCTGACCCGACTTCGTGACAACTTCGACGCGATCGCCAGTCTTGATCTCCTGCGCGAGTTGCGCCGGATTGGTGGCGAGCGGCTGGGTGGTCATGCAGCCCAGCAAGGCGAGGGACGAAATGATTGCGACGAGGACCCTGAACTTATGCATGCGCCACTCCATCGGCCAGAGTTGGCCGTGCCCTTGAGTGCCGCGCACGGGTGAAAAGGTTCTGATCCCCGTCTTCGCCAGGGAAAGCGGAAGCGCGAAATTACGGAGTCTGCGTAGGATGTCCCAGCGATTCCACCAGCTCGTCTTGTTCGGGCGGCTGTGCCGCGGGCAAGGAGCCCGTCTGGCGCTCGATCATGCGGCGCACGCGAGGTGCTTCGGGGCCCTTGTGCAAGGCTCGCAGCCGCTCAGGGATCACCGCGTCGTTGCGCGTCAGCCGGTTGTTGATGCGCACGTAGTCGAGCCACGTCGGCGTTTCGTAGCGTTCGATCCAGGCCTCGGGGTTGGCGAGATCGCGCAACAAGCGCCAGTTGCGTGCGCCATCACGACGCCGGATGCGCCGGCGCTCCGCCATCGCGGACAGGAATTCGAGCTGGTCCTGCGGCCGGATGAGGTATTCGATGGTGATGACGACGGGCCCGGTGCGCGAATCCACCGGTACCAGCGTGGCCGGCTCCTGCCACTGGCGGAGCGGATCGAGATCGAGCTGCTCGAATCGTCCGAGCACGATCCAGCGGCCCATCACTGCGCAGATCACCAGGACCGCCGCAGCGAGGATCAACGACCAGGTGACCCCGCGGAACTCTGCAACGACACCCCAGATCCAGCTGCCGCCCGCGATGCCGGCAAACGCCGTCATCTGGTAGATCGACAACGCACGCGCCACGACCCAGCGTGGTGTCGAGAGTTGCACGGCAACATTGAAAGTGGAAAGCGTTAGGAGCCAGCCCGCGCCCGCGAGCAGCAGGACGAACATCGTTGCGGACATGTACGTACTGAGCGCTGCGCACAACGCGGCGATGGCGTAGGCCAGTGACCCCAGGCGCACGATCGATTCTGCGGAGAATGCCTGTCGCAATCGAGCGCTCGCCAGCGCACCGCCCACCGCGCCGACGCCAAATGAGCCAAGCAGGAAGCCGTAGGTCATCGCCCCACCCTGGAGCAGGACCTTCGCCATGAGCGGCATCAATGCGAGAACCGAGCTCGCACCGATGCCGAAAACGAAGCTGCGCACCAGCACGACGCGGATCGCGGGCGACATCGCGACGTAACGAATGCCGGCCGCAACGGCAATGCCGAGTGTCTCCCGCGGAAGCAACTGCGGATTCGGAGGCGGCTTCCAGCGGGCCAGGACGACGCCGAGCGGCAAATACGTCGCCGCGTTCACTGTGAACGCGGTTGCTGCTCCAGCGGCCGCTACGATGGCGCCGCCCACTGCCGGTCCCAGGCCGCGAGCAATGTTGAACCCCATGCTGTTGAGGGCAACGGCGCCGGGAAGCTCATGGCGTGGAACCATCTCACCGACTGACGCCTGCCAGGCCGGCGCGTTGAACGCGCCCCCACAACCGATGAGGAACGTGAACGTCAACAACAACCACGGCGTGATCCAACCGGCCCAGGCGCACGCCGCGAGTGCAACCGAGACGACGAACATGAACACCTGCGTGCCCAGCATCACCTTGCGACGGTCGCGGTTGTCGGCCATCGCACCCGCGATCAGGGCAAGCAGGACGATGGGCAAGGAAGTCGAGGCCTGCACCAGGGCGACCATGGCGGCCGAGCCAGTGATCGAGAGCATCATCCACGATGCGCCGACCGACTGGATCAGCCCACCGACATTGGAAATCGTGCTCGCGAGCCAGACACCCCGGAACACCGGGAATCGCAGCGCGGACAGCGGCGAGGCTGGCGGTTGCACGGCGAGGGCTTCGGCGTCGTTGGCTGGCATTGCCGCAATGATAAACGGTACGCTTGCTGGCATGGCGACTCCCAAGACGACATCAATATTCCGCCAGCTGTTCGACCCGGTTTCCTCCACCTACACCTACCTGCTCGGCTGTCCGGAAACACGCCAGGCAGTACTGATCGATCCGGTCATGCCCGCGTGGCAGCGCGACCTGCAGATCGTCAACGATCTCGGTTGCCGTCTCGTGATGACCATCGACACCCACATACATGCCGACCACATCACGTCCGCCTCCACGCTCAGGCGGGAAGCCGGCAGCCGAATCGCTCTTCCCGCGCTTGATGCGCTGCCGTGCGCCGATCTCGGCCTGGAAGACGGAGTGCCCGTGCGGATCGGTGCGCTGCAGCTCGATCCGATGCATACGCCCGGCCACACCGACAATCATTTTTCGATCCTGGCCGGCGACCGGGTACTCACGGGCGATGCGCTTCTCATCGACGGATGCGGCCGCACGGATTTCCAGAGCGGCGATGCGCGCGCGCTCTATGCGAGCGTGCGCGGCAGATTGTTTGGACTCCCCGGTGAAACACTGGTGTACCCGGCTCATGACTACCAGGGCCGCACGGTGTCGAGCATCGCACAGGAGAAGCAGCGCAACCCACGCCTCGGCGGTAACCGCACGCTCGAAGAATTCGTGCAGTTGATGCGCAACCTCGACCTTCCATACCCGAAGTTCATCGACTACGCCGTGCCCGGCAATCGCGAGTGCGGGCGATGCCCCGACCACTTGCCCGAGAATCTGCAGCAGTACTGCCACGCGATGGAACTGAGCCCGCAAGGCTGACCCCGCAGGAGTGACCCGGCAGGCCTGCCTGGGCGTCGACGAGAACGTCGGGCGTGTCCTGGATTTCCTCGATCGCGCAGGCCTCGCGCAGAACACGATCGTGGTCTATACGTAGGACAACGGGTTCTTTCTCGGAGAGCACGGCTTCTTCGATAAGCGGCTCATGTACGAGCCCTCGATCCGTGTTCCGATGACCTGTGCGGCATCGAGGTGCCCTCGTCCATGCAGGGCTCGAGCTGGCGGCCGTTTCTGCAGGGCGCGTCGACTCGCTGGCGCGCGGATTTCCTCTACGAGTACTACGAGTTGCCGGCCGCGCACTCTGGTTATCGCGGGAAGTCGCGAAGGCTCGCGACTCCTGACTGGTTGCCACTCTGCCAAGGCAGCCCGCAGCCCAGAACGCGCCGCCGCCAGTTCTCGAGACCTGCGAAAGACAGCATCCGGACGTGACCTGTGGCGTGATGTAGTACGCTCAGACTCGCGTGTATCCCCCGGACGCTGTCATGACGCAGGTCGTTCCAAACCCGAAGAAGATCCGCAGTTTTCGTACGCAGGCCGACTTCGAAAAGTGGCTGGCTTCGCATCACGATCGTGAATCGGAGCTCTGGCTCAAGGTCCACAAGAAAGATTCGGGGTTGCCGTCGGTGACGCACGCCGAGGCTCTCGAAGTCGCGCTGTGCTGGGGATGGATCGATGGATTGCGCAAGTCCTACGCCGCCCGCTCGTTCCTCCAGCGGTTCTCGCCGCGCACGCCTAAGAGCCTGTGGAGCCAGATCAACCAGGAGCACGTGGCGCGGCTGACCGCTGCGGGCCGCATGACGCCGCACGGCCAGCGGCAGGTGGACTTGGCCAAGGCAGATGGCAGGTGGGCCGCTGCTTACGCACCCATTCGCAGTGCAACCCAGGACACGCTGCCTCGGGACCTTCGCACTGCCATCGAAGCAAACGCGAGGGCGCGCCGCACTTTCAGGACGCTCGGACGCCAGAACTTCTTTGCACTCGCGTTTCGTACCAACAACATGAAGACGCCGGCGGGACGCGCCCGGAAGATTGCCGAGCTCGTTGCAATGCTCGCTCGCGGTGAAACCATCGTGCCGGAATCGCGCCGGAACGCTGCGAACGCGAAGGGTCGCAAGAGCCCGGCAAAGCCGCGCTGAAATGCCAACGCTCAGGGAACGTTTTTTACTGCTGCGCGCAATCCCGGCAGGAGCCGATCGCGAGTCTCCGCGTCGTCCTGCTCCTGCGCGATGAGGTACAGCATCGAGAGAAACGCGGCAGTGTTGTGGCGTTTCGCCAATCCTGCCTCGCTGCTGAAGGCATCGTTCCAGGACGTCAACGGCGAAGATGCAGACACTCGAGCGAGCCATGCCTCCCAATCGATAGCATCATGCAGACCGCGCTTCGCGGTGTAGAAAACAGCTCGCGCGAGGCGCAGCGGCTCACCATGGATGTAGGCGTGCTTGCCCGCCGGTGCGACCTGCTTCGCAATCGCTTCTCGCAAGCGGTTGAGTTGCCCAAGATCCAGCTGCGGCAGCAAAGCGAGCTGCAGCGCGAGGTCGGCGGTGTGCGCAACTCCGTGACGCCAGCCCTCGCCATCGATGAATCCGCGGTAATCCGTAATACGTTCCAGGTACGCCGCGGCCGCTTCGACGAGCCGGGCACGTTCATCGACTGTCATCCAGGGCTGTATGCGATCGGTACGCACCACTTCCGAGAGAACGAGTGACGCAAAGGGACGCCGGAAACCTTGCGGGTCTTCAGCTTTGAGCATCGGTACCAGGCGAGCATGCAGTTCGCGTAGTGTCGCTGTCTCCAGCTGACCTTTGCGCATCCAGGCGGCCAACCCTTCGAAGGCGACTCCGTCGCGCAGTTGCGGATCGGAATGACCGAGGCAATCGGCCAGCGCCACTGCCAACTGGTTGCGCGTTTCCGCATTGCTCAGCTCAAAGTCTCTTGCCTTGAGTGCCTGGAGAGAATCCGCGGTGTGACCGGCCGGAGGGCACGCCGCATTGGCGGACGCGCACAGCACGAATGCGCAACAGAGCGCGAGCCCTCGCAAGGTTCGGACGAGCATGAACACTCCCATTTCGTTGACGTTGTACGAATTCTAGTGGAGTGGTGCGAGGAGCACTCGTCCTCGCACAGGAATGAATGTGCAACGGGATGGCGGGCTATCGCCGTGTTCGCGCCAGTGACAGGTATTGCAACGACTGCTTTCGGTGTGCGATGGCGCACTGCAACGACGGCTTTGGCAGCCTACGCCACTGCGGTGCGGACGGATGCAACGCACCAATTGTCCGGCCGTCGCGTCGCGGCTCTCGCAAAGTTGAATCGATCGGATTTCAAGCGCCCAATGGGGCCGCATCCGGATGCTCGCGGCGGGGCAACGACAACAAAGATGAGCGCGGATTGCATGAACCTGCGTTCCCGGTGCCGCGCACGAGTGGCCGACTGTTTTGCGCCAGTCACGTTGCTCTCCCTGGCGATGCTTGCCGCCGGTTCTGCCATCGCAAGACCCTGCGCGCAGCAGCAGGATGTCACCATCGGTGAGAACACGGAATGGCATTGCGATATCCCGGTCGCCTCCCGCCAGTTGCTGCTGATACGCGCGCAACAGCACAACCTCGACGTCACCCTGGCCGTGGTCGCCGCTAATGGGGCCGAGATGGCTGTCGATGCTCCCACGCGGCGCACGACACCCGAGCTCCTGCTGTTCGGACCCGGCCCGGCGACGAAGGTCGAAGTCTTCGTCCGCGCCAGCGATGCGGAACGCACACGTGGCGAAGTCGATGTCAGCATCGAGCCGATCGCGGGAACGGAGGCGACGCCACTCGTACGTGGCCTGCGCCTGCTCACGCGTTCGGCGATCGAGGACCGCGACACTTCGCCCGCGCGTGCGTTGCGTCGCCTCGAAGACCTGCGCGGCGCCAGGGTTGCATTGCTCGAGGCACGCGCGGCCGATCTCGCGGCCGATGCGCAGCTGCGCATCGCGGCTGTCAACTTCTGGATTATCAATGACTGGGCGCGCGCGGCGAGCGAGGCGCAGGAGGCCATGGTCGCCTACGCGGCGCTTGGCGATCCCCTGATGCAGGCGCAGGCCGCCATTATCCGGTCCGCGTCTCTGATCGAGACGGCCAATGCGATCAAGTCACCGGGGCGGCGCGGGCGCGGCGCGACGGGCCAGTCGGCGTTCAACGAGCCCACGAACCTGCTCGCCGCAGCCGCCCAGGCGTTCCATGCGGCAGGCCGTTTCTACGACGAGGCGCAGGCCACGAACTATCTCGGCATCGCAAGCCACTACCAGGGCGACTATGCCCAGGCACGGGCGAACTATCTGAAGGCGGCGCGGATCTACGCGGAACTGGGCGATCGTCGCAGTCGCGTGCTGCCGCTGCAGAACATCGCGATGATCGATTACGAAGCAGGCGACTATGCGCGCGCCGTCGACAGTTACGACTCGCTGCTCGGTGCCCTAAGCCCTGACGAGAACGCCGTTCATTACGTCGCCGTGCTCCTGAACCGCGGCACCGCGCAGTACGTCCTCGGCGAGTTCGAAAAATCTCTCCAGTCCCTGTTGGCGGCGTTGCGCCTGAGCCAGGAACACGGATTCGTGCAGGAGGAAGCACGGAGCTTTCATATCCTCGGAATGGTGTACCTGCTGATCGGCGAGCGCGATCGCGCCGCGGCATTTCTCGAGCGGGGTCTGAGCATTCGCCAGCAGCAGGCCGAGCAGAATCCGCGTGGACTGCAGACGAGCCTGCTGCGCGTCGGGACCATGAAGCGCGAGCGCGGCGACGAGTTGGGTGCGCTCAAGCTCCACCTCGAAGCGCTCGAACGCGCAATGACGGCTACACAGAAAGCGCTCGCGCTGCACGCGATTGGCCTCGATCACGAGGCGAACCACAATTTCGATTCCGCGACCCGCGCCTATGAAGCGGGGCTTGGCACGGGCCTGTCGTCCGACTCGCCCGTTATCGCAATGATCAATGCGTCCTACGGCCGCGCGCGCCTCGCCAACGGCGATGAGGGCGGCCGCGCGATGGTGCTGGAAGCTGCCAGGCTTCACGAGCGCCACGGCGACGAGGATCTCGCGGCGCAGGCCTATCTGGCGCTCGCCCGCGAAGACTCGCGCGTCGACAAACTGGAAGCAGCCGTGTCCAGCCTTGGGAAGGCGCTGGCTCTCTTCGATGCACAGCACCTGCGTGCCCTGAATCCCGACCTGCGCGCAACCTACCTCGCGAGTCGCTCGGAGGCATTCGACCTGCAGGCGGACCTCTACATGAAGATGGCGGAGCGCCAGACGACGCCCGTCGAGCGCCGGCGCCTGGAGCAGTTGGCCCTGATGACGATCGAGACCAATCGACTGGCGGCGCTGGAGGATTTCCGCGAACTGGCGACGCGGACGAACGGCGCCGGCGCGGGCGCGGGCGACCCTGCGGTGCTGGCGCTGGATAGCCAGATCGCCGCGAAACGCCATCGGCTCGCCGTGATCCTGGAGCAACCGAATCCGTCGCCCGACGCGATAGCCGCTCTTCGCGACGACATCGGCATGCTCCGCACGCAACTCGACCTGGCGCAAGCCAGGAAACGCGGAGCGCAACCCGCCGATCTGTCCGACGGCGCGCGACCCGCAGCGCTCAAGGCGGTGCAAGCCAATCTAGCGCCCGACGCGGCCATTCTCGCGTACCACCTGGCAGAGGGTCGCAGCTGGGTGTGGTGCGTAACTCGGCAATCCATTACGGCCCATCCGTTGCGCGAACGCGCCGATATCGAGTACGCGGCGCGCGAGTTGCGCTCCTTGTGGAGCGCACCGATTACGCCGAAGGAAGGGTTCGAGCGCGAACTCGTCGCGAGTCGCACGATACTGGGGCCGGTGAGCCCGGCCCTGCGAGGGAAGCGGACCATCGTCGTAGTGGCCGACGGCACGCTGCGCATGGTGCCGTTCGGCGCCCTCTGGATCGAGGAAACGCCCGGAGCGCCCACACGCCTCCAGGACAGACATGCGGTGACGTTCACACCCGCATTGAGCACGCGCTCCGCTACGCCACCCACCGGCGACAGCAATCGCATCCTCCTGATCGGCGACCCCACGTTCTCCGCCGCAGATTCCCGCGCGCCGGCTGCCACAGATCCCTGGTCGTGGCAGCCGCTCCCGGGTTCGCGACGCGAAGTCCAGGCCATTGCCAGCATCGCAAGCGATCGGCCCAGCGACTGGCGCAGCTACGTACTGCTCGGTGCCGAGGCAACGAAGCCGGCCCTGCTCAGCATGCCGCTCGATTCCTTCCGCGCGATTCACTTTGCGACGCATGCGCGGCTCGACGTCGAAGACCCGCAGTTGTCGTCGATCGCGCTGTCGAGCCGCGACGCCGGGGTCGACGTACAGGGTGCAACCCTGAGCGCGCGCGAGATCGTCGGCTTCCGGTTGCATGCGGAAACCGTAGTGCTCAGCGCGTGCGAGGCATCGCTGGGCAAGAACTACCGCGGACAGCTGTCTTTCGGCTTGTCGGAGGCATTCCTGCTCGCCGGTGCGCGCAACGTGCTGGGGAGCCTCTGGCGTGTTTCAGACGACGCGGCGCAGGCGTACATGCGCCATTTCTACGAGCACTACATCCGGCACGGAGCAACGCCGGTCGCAGCCGCCCAGGCGGCCGCGCGCGCACTGTCACGGGACCCGCAATTCCGGCATCCGTATTTCTGGGCAGCCTTCGTTGTGACGCAGCGTTGAGAAAAACCACGAAGAACCTCAAAGGAGCACGTCATGAAGCCAATCGTACCGGTCGTCATCGTGATCGCCCTCGTGGCGTCCGCCGCCGTGCTTTTCAGCGCATGCGAAGCGGGAAAAGTGAACCCCATTATCTCCACCCAACCTTACAAGGTGTGCGACGTCGCTACACACGCCGCGCACACGACGGCTGGCGTGGTTTACGACACGCCCCATCTCAACCTCGGCGACAGCATCGAGATCGGAGCGGTCGGAGCCGTCGGTGCAAACACGGAAGTGACTTTTCCGGACCGGACCCTCGCCATGGGGAGGGTTGCCGCGGATATGTTGACGACGGACGTCGAGTACCCGCATCGGCCGCCCGGAGCTGCCACCGAGTCGGCCCCTGCTGTTCTCGAGCACCGCATTGATCTCGTGGCGCTTGGGTTTGTGCCCAGGGCACGGGGTGACTGCAAAGGGGGAAACAGGATCCGGATCAGGTTCTGTGTGCTGGAGAAGGAAACGACTGCCGGTTGTGATGCCGATCCCATCGAAGGAAGAATCACCCAACATCTCGGTGACGTGCATGCTGAAAACTGACATCCATCGCGGCGGCAACGAGCCGCCGGCAACGCACCCGGGCGCGGACCGGGCAATGATCGAGGCGCTCATCGCCAGGCAGTACCCGGGCCTGCGCCTGCTGATCCTGCGCCGCGTGCAGAACAATGACGTTGCGCAGGACCTGCTGCAGGACGCAGTGCGCACGACCTGGGAAAAATGGCAGTCGGGGCAGATCGAGCGCCCCGAACTGCTCGGCGGCTACATCTTCAAGGTCGCGATGAACCTGCTGCGCAATCTGCGCCGCAGCGCGCACGAGCGCATGAACCGGCAAGCACCGGAAGCGCTCGAGGCGTTGCCCGCAGAAACCGACGCGACCGATCGCTGGGTGGAGAAGAAGATCGGGCTGCGCGTGCGGCGCCTCCTCGAGGCCATGAACGTACCGCGCGACCGTGAAATTCTCATCCGCCTGTACCTCAACGACGAGGACCGCGAGACGATCTGCCGGGACCTCGCGCTCGATGCCGACCAGTTCGACAAAGTGCTGCACCGTGCCCGCGCGCGCCTGCGCACGCTCATCGAGGCACATGGCCTGAAACGCGCCGACTTCTTCATGTTCTGTCTCGCCTAGAAAGGAAAGAACGACCCATGCAAACCAGCAAACGGATCCAGGACGACGCGAGCCTTGCCGGCCGCTACCTCGGCGGTACACTTTCGGACACGGAGCGCGAGACGTACGAGCAGCATTTCATCGAGAACCCGGAAGCCGTACAGGAACTCGAAGCCGCCGCACGCATGAAGGTGGGCTTGGCGAACCTGCGCGATTCGGGCCAGCTCGTCATGCTGGAGAAAACACGCAGCACCTCGTGGCGCAGACCCGCGGGCATGGCGCTCGCCGCTTCCATCGCGCTCGCGGTCGTCGGTGTGGCGCTCTGGCGCGGAATGAGCATCGACAGCGACGGGCTGATGTCCGCATCGGCCGAGCTCATCGACCGGGCCGGGCAGCGGCTCGTGGTTGGCGAGAGCTACGCGTTGCTGCGCACTCGCGGCACCGACTATGACGCCATCGTGGAACTGCCGGCGCAGCCTGCCGCAATCGAGCTTCGAGTGCGGCCCGAATCCCAGGCTCCCACCTATCGAGCGACATTGTCGCGCATCCAGCCGGACGGCTCGATTCTGCAGGTCGCAGCCGTGAACGAGCTGCGGATGGAATCCGACCGCTTCGTGCGGCTGTACGTCGATTCCACTCGCCTGGAACCCGGTCCGTATCTGCTCGTGCTGTCAGCGTCTGATGGCGCACCGCGCGAAGTCGCCGCGAGCGCGTTCCGGCTCAAAGTACTGCCCGCACGCAACGCGGGCTGAGCTACTTCCGCCGCCTGCGATCAACGTGCGAGGGTTCACGACTGCGCCACAGGTTCCAGTGGAGTCGATCGTTTCAACCATCCACTGGAGATTTGCCATGAAGACTGTTTCTCTCGTCCTCAGGAGCGCGCAGATCGCTTCGTTCGCAGCGCTGGCAGCCCTGGCCGTTGGCCTTGCGGCGCCTGCCCACTCTGCCGAGAAGAGTGTGATCGTGCGGTTCGCCGAGCTCGATCTCAACAAGCAGGCTGGCGTCGAAGTGCTCTACAAGCGCATCAAGCGGGCGGCGTTCCAGGTGTGCGACCCGGAGTTCGGCCCGATTACCGCGTTCCAGACCAGGAAGGGCGAGTGCTATCGCAACGCAGTGGCCAACGCCGTCGCGAAGGTGAACAGCCCACTGCTGACGGCACTGCACACGGGTTCGCCCGAGCGCGTGGCCAGCCGCTGATGCATCCTCGCTGCCAGGAAGGCAATGCTCCGACGGGACTCTTCGATCCAGCGTGAGTGACAGATCACGCCGCGATCGAGGGGTCCCGGTCCTGTTTCGCAATCCCTTTTTCGATGCGTTCTTGAACCGTGGCGCCGGGAGGTGGTTAGATTAGAAGAAGACGTCGGCTGCCCCCCGAACGTGTTCGACATAAAACCGGAGGGAGGAACCCCACCATGAGATCAGGAATGCATTCGGGCGTTTTCGTACTTCCCTGGCTCGCCGCAATGTCGATGGCATTCGCCAGCGACGGTACGCCAGACGTGAACAACCAGTACCCCGCTGTGGGCGCCTATTACGAGTACTTCGTGGTGCTGCCCTCGGACGGCCCGCCGGAGATCACGTTCGCCGAGCAATCCTGCTCCGGCACGCTCGTCTCCCCAAAAGTGCTGCTCACGGCTGCGCATTGCACGGCGTTCAACTATGTCGCTGACGGCATCACCGGCTACTACGACCAGGCCTGGGTGACGTTCGATGTCGTCGCCACCGCGAACGATTTCCGCTGCTTCCTGCGCGACCAGGCCGTGCCTCATTCGGAATTCCTGACTGGACCCCTCGCCTGCGACGATGATGCGCGGACCAACCCGTCCCCGAGGTTCCGCCCGGCTGCGATCACCGGACGCACGGCGGGTGTGCCCATCGCGCACGGGCTCACGCACCCGGATTATCTCCGCCCGGATCTGAAGAATGATGGCACCGCTCAGCCCGTCGATCCCAACCTGCAGAACGCGCCTGACATGGGCGTGGTGATCCTCGTTCAGCCCGTCTGGGGGATCACTCCGCTTCCGCTCCGCGCTCCCGGTGAGCTCAACACCTTCCCGAACCTCGTCGGGACACAATCGGTCGGCGTTGGCTATGGTCTGGACTGGACGAAGATCACGGGCGTGCAGCCGACACGGGGTCTCGGACCGCTTACTTTCCAGGGAAACAACGACACCAAGCGGATTGCGCGCCTGGGGCCCATCCAGGCGGTGAAGAAGAATTCGCTCTGGCCGCGGCAGAGCCCGCAGAAAGGCGATGACGCGGTTTGCTATGGCGATTCGGGCTCGCCGCTATTCCTCGAGCGCAATGGTGTCGTCGAGCAGAAAGTGACCGGTGTGCTTTCCGGCTGGGCGCAGTGGTGCCAGGGATCGAAGGATCCGTATTTCCGCGTCGACCAGGCGACCGCACACCAATTCCTGCAATGCGTGATCGCCAACCAGGACGACGTCGCGAAGGCTTGCAGGACGTGCTCCGCGGAGAAAGCTTTCGGCCTCTGCGACCAGGAGAACAGGATCCTCCCTCGGGGCGGGCGCTAGCGCAGTGGCCGCTTGCAGGCGGCCGCAATCTTCTTGGCGAACAGCCTGTTCTTCTTGCCGTAGAGCATGAAGCAGGCACGGAACAGGAGGTGCAGCGCGCCGGCTGCCGCCATCGCGAGATAGTTGAGCGGATTGCCGTAGAACACGTAAGGATTGAGATCAAATACCTCGATTTCTCCGAAGCCGACGTGCTTCAGCACCTGGCGGAGTGTGTATTCGCTGAAGGTATTGTAGTGATCGAAGTTCTGCGCGAGCGCTTCCGCTCCGGTGAGCGGATTCGCGCCGTTCAGGACGAAACACAACAGGCGCCCGCCGGGACGCAGCTTCGCTCTGCAGAGTGCGAGGAACTCGAGGATCTCGTCCTTCGTGAGGTGGTTGATTTCCTGCTCGAGGAACAGCACGTCGTACGAGCCGTCGGCTGACTGTTCGAGGTAATCGAAGGCATACGCGACGCGGCAGTTCAGATTGCGTCTGCGCGCGTGCGCGATCTTCTCTTGAAAGGAATCGATGCCGAGTACGTCCCGGTAACCGAGGTCGTGCAGCAGCGCGACTCCATAGCCCGGGCCGCACGACACGCAGAGGATCCTGGCGTCCTTGTCCTCCCGCAGGTAGCGCGCATAGTTATCCTTGTAATACAGGCCGAACCTGCGATAGCCCGAGTCGATGTCGTCGGGCGCTTCCCAGAACGAATCGAAAGGCTCGAGCTTCGCCGTCAGCTCGCGCCGCCGCCGCGGGATGTCGACGGTCTTGCCGGCGAGACTGTCCGCGGGTTGCACGTCAGTGAGCTCCCGCCATTGCGCCCCGCTGGCAACCCGCGAGGGATTGCTTGTCGCTGTACCAGCTCGAAATGGCGTCGGCTATCCGGCGCGCCGCGCTTCCGTCACCGTACGGGTTCGAGGCAGTGACCATGGCCTGGTACGCTGCTTCGCTGGCTAGTAGTTCATCCACTGCCTGAACCACACGGCGCGGGTCAGTGCCCACCATTTTCGCGGCGCCCGCCGCGACGCCTTCGGGTCGCTCTGTAATGTCCCTCAGCACCAGCACGGGACGCTTGAGCGATGGCGCCTCCTCCTGCACACCTCCGCTATCGGTGAGGATCAGGCGACTGCGACTCATGAGGTTCACGAAATCGAGATACGCGAGCGGCTCGAGCAGGTGCACGTTGGAACGTCCGGCAAGAATCCGGATGACGATTTCCCGGACGCGCGGGTTGCGGTGCACGGGAATCACGATCGCTGCGTGCGGGTGCCGCATGGCGATCTGGTTGATGGCTTCGCAAACCTGGCGCATCGGCGTCCCGATGCTCTCGCGCCGATGCAGTGTCACGAGGATCAGGCATTCTTCGCGCTGCAGCGCCCTCAGCCTCGGCTCACGAAACCGGTAGTCCGCTCGAACGCTTTGCAGTAACGCATCGATCACGGTATTACCCGTGAGGACGACGCGTTCCGGCGCTACGCCTTCGCGCAGCAACGCATCCCGCGCCGCGGAGGTAGGAGCGAAGTGCAGCGAGCTCACCACTGTGGTTACGCGACGATTCATTTCCTCCGGGAAAGGCCGATCGAGGTCGCCGGTACGCAGACCCGCCTCGACGTGGCCGACGGGGACACGCTCGAGGAACGCTGCCTGCGCTGCCGAGCACGTCGTGGTGGTGTCGCCCTGCACGAGCACGAGATCCGGACGGACGCGACGCAGAATGGGCGGCAGCATGCGCAGCACCCGGCTCGCTACTGCAGCGGGCGACTGCCCCGGCTTCATCAGGTTCAGATCGAAGTCCGCCGTCAGCCCGAAGGATTTCATGATCTGGTCGAGCATCTCACGGTGCTGCCCGGTCACGCACACCAGCGGCTCGAACTCGCCGGCCCGACGCTGCAACTCGCGCACGACCGGCGCCATCTTGATGACTTCCGGACGTGTACCGAAAACGCTGAGGACACGTGCCGCCACTCAGTTCAATCCTCCGAGACACAGGCGTTGGGCCAGTTCCCGATGCGTGACAAAGCGGAAACCACGTTCCAGCACCGCCTGCAATACCCTGCGCAGCAACCCCTCGTGGACCCCCTCGTAGCAGGGATGTCCGTACAGTACAGCCCAGTCCGCGCCATCGAGACGCCCGGTGAAATCCGCAAGGATGTCCTGCGGCGGCGTCGAGCGTGCACCGTGCCATTCGAGAAAGGGCACGGTTCGCTGGCCGCAGATCGTCACCGGGATGCGCCAGTGCTGCGCCGGCTGTCCGCCATGACACGGCCGGTGCGGCCTGCCGCCGATGGCGTCGCCGTCGTAGGCGAAACCGAAACGTTCCACCATGCGAGTGATCCGCTCGTCGGACCTGAAACCCGGCGAAGTGAACCCCGCCGGCCGGCCAAACAGATGCCTGAACTGGCCGAGAGTCTCGCCGAGGTCCGCGGCGATCACATCCTCAGGCACGGAATCGATGCGCCGGCTCCAGACGACGTGGTCCGATGCGCCGTGCAGGCCCAGTTCGTGCCCCTCGGCCGCGACGCGCTCGAGCGCAGGAATGAAGGAGCGGCCTACCGGCCGCGCCAACACAGTTTCGGCGATGAAGCGCGGCCAGCCTATCTTGCGGATCAGGTGGATCGCCTGCGTGTCGCGCAGCCTGGCGCGCGTGCCCGCAAGCCCTCGCAGCCATTCCCGCAGGTTCGTCGAGCGCCCCATGTTCACGAAGAACGTATGCCTGATACCGAGCTGGCGACACACGCGCAGGATGCGCGGCAAGCCATCGGTGATGCACGCACGGTGATCGATGTCCCATCGCATCGAGAAGAACTTTTCGCGCGGCGCTGTCATTGCGTGCTGCACGGCGTGTCCAGGCTGATTCCCAGCTCCCTTGCCTTCGGTCGAACGATTTGACGGTAGACGGCCTCGAACTGCGAGGCCGAAAGGTTCCAGTCAAAGCGATCGAGCGCGCGCTCGCGTCCGGCATTGCCCATGCGTACGCGCAGCTCCGGATCGCTCAGCAGTCGGTCTATCGCGCCCGCCAGCGCGCCGGCGTCCGCTTTCGGCACGACGAGTCCCGTGACGCCGTGCTCCACGACTTCCGGAAGTCCGCCTGCATCCGTGGCTACGACGGGCGCACGGCACCCCATTGCCTCGGCTGCAGGAATTCCGAAGCCTTCCTCGAGTGACGGCACCACGGAGACGGAACACGCCCGGTAATAGTCGGGCAATTGCTTGTTGGGCACCCAGCCGAGGAAGGTCGTGCGATCCCTGATTCCCAGTCGGAGAGCCAGCTCTTCGAGCTCCGCGCGTTCCAATCCATCGCCTGCAATCACGACCTTGAGCTTTGGATACCGGGTGCTCAACCGCGCCGCGGCTTCGATGAAGTAGCGGATTCCCTTTCTTGGAAAGAGCTGGCGGCACGCGAACAGCATCGGCTCGTCGTGGGCGCTGGCCAGCCCGGGCGGCACGTCGCCCGGACTGAAGCGGTGAAGATCGGCACCGTTCATGATGACGCGGATCCTTCGCTCGTCGGCCCCCGCATTCAGCGCGTGCGCCTTGCAGTCCTGGCTGATCGCACTCAGCGCCGTTGCATTGCGCAACGTCCAGCGAAGCACGGGCTTCACGTACCAGCGTGTCGGAAAGTCGTAGCCCTGTGCCTCGTTCACATACACATCACCACCGTGCAGCGTGATCACGGATGGCAGCCGGACCCTCCTCGCACAGGCCACCAGCGCCGGGCCGGTTGGAATCGCCCAGTGCCCATGGATGACCTGCGCTTTCAGATCCCGGGCCTCGGCAACGCTGTGCCGATACTGCGCAGCCACGTAGCGCGTCATCGCGAGCACGCGATTGATCTTGCCCCATGCGGTTACCTTGCTCTGGGCGACGCGGCCGTAGGTAAGATCGCTGGGCAGTTCGAACGGGAAACGAACCACCTCGACACCGTCGAACGTATCTCGGGCAGACAATCCCGGTCTGCCCGGCGTAACGACGCGCACGCGATGCCCACGCTGCACGAGATGACGATTGATGTCGTGCACGTACACGGCATGCGCGTCGTCCGCGTGCTCCGGGTACCAGTACGTCGGACAGAGGATGCGGAATGATTCGCTCATGATGCACACCGCAAGGGAGGGGAAGCCGGAACGAAGGCCTGCGATTCCGGGCTGGCGAAGGGGTAACTGGCGCGCATACGCTCGACCTCCAGCCGCTGGCGCTCGCCATTCCAGCCGAGTTCCCTTCCGACGATGTGCGCGCACGCATTCAGCACCGCATCGCTCGGCTGGCGCGCAGTGCCGAGGTCCAGCCTGCGCAACATGACATCCGCAAGCGTGACGACCATTTCATCCCGAGCTACGTACGCAACCTCGTCGAGAGCCGTCTTACGGGACAGCGCTGCAACCCCGGAATTCGTAGATACACTGCTGCAAGCGCTACGCCACACCTCTGTGGTTGCGGTCCGGCACGTTCGACTCGGTTGGTCCAGCTTCTCGAGCGTGAGATCGATCACGCGCTCTGCAAGAGCGCGACCCATGGTGAAGAGAACGCTCATGCCGGTGATCAGACCACGTGGGCCCCCGCGAACCGCGTGATCGATCAGAAGCGAACGCTTGCCGAAGGTGAGGTCGCGCCGTCCCGGAGGGTTCTGGCCGGTAGGCAGCAAACCTGCATTGACGACCGTCACGTCGTCACGCCGGATGTGCAGATCCGGCGCGGCTTCGTTGATCTGCGTGATGAACGCCTCGATCTCCGCTTCACTCACCGTGAGGCCATCGGGATGCCCGTCGTAGTTACGGCTGTTCACGCCGATGAGCGTGAACGATTCGCGCCACGGAGCGAGGAAGAGGTGGATGTTGCCGCGGCTTAACACTGCACCCGGATCCCGAAAGCGCGTCTGCAGGGCCACGCCGATGTCCGGAAGCAGCCGTCGATTGACGGCCAGCGCCAGGTCCCGGGTCACCGGAACTGAAATGCGATCCGATGCGCCGCCCAGCGCGTGGAGCAGCGGGGCCCAGGGTCCAGCCATGTTCGCGACCACGCGCGCGCGGATCTCGAAGGTTTCAGCCGTCACGACATCCTGGGCAAGCACACCCGCGGCATGCCCGTCACGTATCAACAGACGCTGCGCGGTGCAGTAGTTGCTTGCGACCGCGCCGGCTTCCTGCGCGGAGCGGACGATCGAATAGACCAGGCGCGGCGGGTCGAGAATCTGTCCGTCGAAGAACACGCCGGCTCCCGTGAGACCGGGTCGCGCGAACGCCGGCAAGGTGCTCATGAACTCGCTGCGCGACAACAGGTATGGATGGGGAATCCGGCGCTCGGCGCTGTCGACTCCGCGATTCCGGCGGCTCGTCAGCAACGCGTTCGCCAGGAATGCCGCTCGCAGCGCCAGCCTGCCTTGCATGCCGCGGCCGTAGGTCGGCACTGCGAAAGCGAGCGGGCGTGTCAGGTGCGGCGCAATCCGCAGAAAAGCGGCGCGTTCGGTGCACGTGGCGCGCACACGTGCGAAATCCAGGTGCTGCAGGTAGCGAATGCCGCCGTGGAGGATTTTCAGGGAGTGTGCGGAAGCGCCGCTCCCGAAGTCACCTTTCTCGATCAGGGCGACGCGTACACCGCGCAAAGCCGCATCCCACGCGGCGCAGGCCCCGGCGATGCCGCCACCCACGACGAGCAGGTCGAATTTCTCGTTGCCCAGGTCGCGCCTGGCGTTCGCGCGGGTAAAGCAGCGATCGCTGCCTTGCCCGGTCTTATTGCTCGAGTCCATCCCTGTGCCTCGTCTGCGACCGGTCCTGCGGTCGCGCACTCCCTACTACGTCGCTACCTCGCCGAGGAGATGTCGGTGGACGCGAGAGCCTGGAGTTTCATCCAACGCCTGGCAGAATGCGCCCAGCGCATTCCGTGGTAGTTTTTTCATTCCAGCCATCGTTTCCATCCCTGCGTGCCTCGAGGAGACCGACTGCGCTGCAGTCTTGATCAGCAACAACCAGCCGCCGGCTCAATCCCGAAGCCGCTTCTGGCTTGCGCCTCCTTTTGGCGACAGTGAATGGACTCAGCGCCGCTGCAAGGGTTCCGTAACTCCCTACTTTCGAAGCAGATCTCGGCCGCCCCAGGTGGAACCGTGATTGAATCCGCGCTGGCGTGCCCTGAGCGGCTCTCGTCCCCCTAGCCACCTGCGACTACGAACACGGCGGTCGTGCGTGCCGGCACGAAGAACGTCTTCGCTTGGGCGTCGTACTTCGACGTCCGCACCACGGGGTCACTCGATTGCTGCTGCACCGGATGCAGCGCAAACCCGGCCTCACCCGTATCGAAGAAGAAGGTCTGGGCATCGGTCGAGGCATTGAACAGCACGACGACCTCGATGCCACGCTCGTCGCGCAGGCTCATGACGATCAGGCCCGGCACCTGAGCCGGACCGGTGTTGTGGAACTCGACGCTTTCGACGACCTGCTCGCCGGTTCGCAGGCGGAACAGCTCGCAGCTCTTGCGAATGCGCAGCATCTCACGCATGTGCTGCACGGTGCGGCGAACGTCCTTGCGATCTACGCCGCCAAGAGCGGGATTGCCAAGTAGCCCACTCACCACACTCCAGTTCGCCTGGTTGTCGCCGAAGGGCGGCATGCCCCGGCCCCAGCCGTTCTGTTCATAGCTGAAATCCAGGAAGTTGAACCAGTCCCCCGAGTTGTAGCTGTTACGGTCCATCGATTTCGAACGCAGCATGTCCTGGCCCGCATGGAAGAAGGGCACGCCCTGGCTCAAGGCAATGATGCTGTTGGCGAGATTGTGTACGCGCACGCGGTCGTCCATGCTCGTCGACAACGGCAGCTTGTACTGGTTGTTGTCGAAAAGGGTCTCGTTATCGTGTGCCTCCGCGTAGTTGATCACTTCCTGCGGATCGCTGGTGTAGCCGGCGCCGCCCTGTCCTGCGTACGAGACATCCTTCGCCTGCACCTGGTTGCCGAAGCGATCGATGAACGGAAAGTCGGCGATGCTTCCCGCCAGGCCGATACGGATCCAGTCCGTCAAGTCGAGCAGCGTGCCGCGCTCGGCCTGCGAGCCGCTGTTCGATGCATTCGGATCGTAGAACAGCCCGTTGATGAAACCCTGGCGCCGCACGTGGTCTGCGCCTGAGTCGAATGGCCCGCCGCCGCGCACGCCGTCACGGATGCGGTCGTTGAACGAGCCCACACCGGTGCCGTCGCCCATGTGGATCTGCGTCGCCTGGATGAATCGCGCGTCGTTCGCCACTTCGCCGAAGTTCCAGCCCTCGCCGTAAAGGTAGATGGCGCGGCCATCGACGCCGTCAGTCTTCATCCTCAGGGACTGCAGCATGTCGCGGGCCTTCTCCATGTTGGCCTTGCTGTGATGACCCATGATGTCGAAGCGGAAGCCATCCACCTTGTACGCAGTCGCCCACGTGTGCAGCGAATCGAGCATCAGCTTCTCCATCATGTTGTGCTCGGTCGCGGTGTTTGCGCAGCAGGTGCTGTTCTCGATGCCGCCGGTGGAATTGAGGCGGTGATAGTAGCCGGGCACGATCTTGTCGAGCACGGACTTGTCGCCCTGCCCGCTTCCGCTCGTGTGGTTGTACACGACGTCCATCACCACGCGCAGGCCAAGGCTGTTCAGCCCCGCGACCATCTCGCGGAACTCGAGGATGCGCTGTGGGCCGTCCGCGTCGGTGGAGTAGCTGCCTTCCGGCGTTGTGTAATGGAACGGGTCGTAGCACCAGTTGAAGCCGTCCTGGTCGCGAATCGGCTCGATGGCCGCCTGCTGCTCCGTGCCGTTCGGCGCGTAGCCGGACAGATCGCCTGGCGTCGCGTGCGTGCTGCGGTCTTCCGGGATCGTCGCGCAGTCGAACGACGGCAGCAGGTGCACATGGGTGAGGCCGGCATTGGCGAGCTGCCGCAGGTGCTTCGCTCCGTCTGAGTTCTTCACCGTGAATGCCCTGAATGTTCCCTTGATATCGTCGGGCACCGTGTCGTCGTGCACGCTGAAATCCCGAACGTGCAGTTCGTACAGCGCGACATCCTCGGGCGCTGCCAGCCGCGGCTTGCGGAGCTTGTTCCATTTCCCGGGCGCGAGGTCCGCATCATCGAGATCGACGATCTGCGTCCGCCGGCTGTCAGTCGACAGGCTCAACGAGTAGGGATCGGTCACGAGGTTGTGCTCGATCCGGCCGCTCGAGCGCGCATAAACCTCGACCTCGTACAGGTAGAACTTGCGGTTCCAGCCGGCGTTGCCCGTGGCGCTCCAGGTTCCGGTCGCGGGATCTTCGGTCATCGGAATGACCGCGCTCGCCGGACTCGCATTGTTGGAGTCGTTGAACACGTGCAGCTTGACGGACTGCGCGGTCGGCGCCCACACGCGGATGGTCGGCCCGCCGCCTGCGAACGTGACGCCCAATGAACCACCGTAGGTGTACAGCTCGTCGAGTACACCGGGCATTTGTACGCCAGTGGCATCAATCGCAGTGCCGTCATCCTCAGTCGCAGCGACTGCAACCTGGGTTTTGAGAATTTGCGGCACATCCGCGAGATCGGATGCGCCAATCCTGTAGACCGGCAGCCCGGCCAGGTGGCGGAATTTCTCCGCGATTGCGCCGCCCACGACGCCGCTGCGAGTGAGTTCGATCGACTCTCCGCCGACCAGGCCGTCGGCCGTGATTGCGAGTGCCGCGTCGGCGCTGTAGTGCAACCTGACGACGGCGTCCGCCGGTACGCTCCACGCCAGAGTATCGCGAGCGAGCCAGTACGCACGGGCTTCGCGCAGGTTGCCTTTCGGAAGATCGCCACCGATTTCCAGGATGTGCGTGACCGGGTTGTACGTGAAGACGACGAGGTCACCGTCTTCCGGAACGGTGAAGGCGATATTCGAGCCGTTGCGCGCGCCGCCCGCACCGTAGTTCTCATCCCAGCTCTCGTTGTGCGCGACCTTCACTTCGTAATCGCCAGCGGGTATGTCGCGGGTCGAGAAGTGATAGATGCCATCGCCGTCGGGATCCTGCAGCCACGAGCGCAGGCACCACGGTTGCCAGTCGCCCGAGCAACCCAACTCGGACTGGAAGCTGCCGGGCGCGACAGCAATCACGGAATTCTGGTTGCTCGTGATCCAGTGGCTGGCGTGGTCATAGTAGAACTTGACGCTGGTAGCAGCGCCGAGGCCGAAAGCGATGTTGGCGCCGTTGCGCGCCGCATTCGCACCGTAGTTCTCGTCCCAACTGCCATTCAGTGCGGCCTTGTATTCCCAGTCTCCGGCCGGAACGTTGAACACGCCCTGCCAGACGCCATCCTCGGCGTCGAAAGCCAGGAAAGTATTGCCACACGACGGATCCCAATCGCCCGGGCACCCGAGTTCGCTCTGGAGGCTGCCGGCGATTGTGACCGAACCCGGCTGCACCAGCGGCGCGTTGTCGCTGATGACGTGCGTCGCGTGATCGTAGGTAAAGGTGATGTTGCCGGCAGCGGCGAGGACGAGGCCGATGTTGGCACCGTTCTGTGCGCCGCCGGCGCCATAGTTCTCGTCCCACGTGTCGTTCAGTGCGATTTTGTATTCGTAGTTGCCGGCGGGAAGTGAAAAGGTTGCACGCCAGGCCGCGCCGTCGAACGTCAACTCCGTTGCCGCGCACTCGGGCTGCCAGTCACCGGGGCAGCCGATCTCACTCTGCAGACTGCCGACCAGCGCGACGCTGCTGGGTTGACCCGTGTGATTCGCCCAGCCGGTACCGCAAGCGACAACGGAAAGAACGAACGCAACGAACAGACGTCCAGGCTCGAGCGAGCCGACCCGCATCCACGCGACCATGGCAAGACTCCCACCGGAGAACGATTCGAGTTTGTCTCGACGTTAGGAGCGGTGAGGAGACCAGTCAACGCGATGCATTCGTATTCATCATGCGATAGCAGAGATCTCTGTGGGTCATGAAGCCGGACTGCGCTTTTTCCGGGCCCACGACACTCCTTTGCCGAATCCGTCGACGTTCACAGCCGCCCGGCTGTGTCACCCGTCTCATCTGCCGGGCGGGCCGTCTGCTAGATTCGGCAGCCGTGGATACCTCGAAAATCATCGCTTTCCGGCATCCCTCGCAGTCGATACTGTTGCTGGAATCGCTGGTGGCGGCGTGGGGCCGGATACCGAAGCATGCTCGCCGGGTGCAAGAGCGCGGCAACCTGCCCTTCGTCCTGCAACGCATCGCTATCCGCGCGGCGAAACAGAGCGCTCATTGGGCTGCCTGGGTCGCTGAACCTTCCATCTGGTTTTTCGTTGCCAGCGCGACTTCCCTGCCTTCGGGCACTGTGCAGTGCCCTGCACTGAAAATCATGGCTTACGATGAGAAAGGCAGGCCCACTGTTTCTGGCACCTGGGTAAACATGCCTCGGCGCGGATGGCGTCGATGCGCGCTGTAGGCATCACGGCTTGCTCATTGGCGCTGCTCACATGGCGCCCGGCGTGTCTATAACGAACGCAGGCGTGGCGCCACCAGCCTTGCCCTGATCTGCTCCTGCGCATTCCACATTCCGGCGGCCTCGCGCGTGTGCCTGCAAGCCTCGAAAGCGGCAAATTCGGCGCAGGGACATTGCCAGCGAGTACCGGTTTCGTACAGCACGCGATAGCGGTCGATCAGGTACTCATTTCGTGCGATTGCACCCCGACGGCCCGAATTTTCTCCCGGCATGCCTCACCTGTCTCATCAATCTTCGCGGCCCTGCAGCCTGCGCTTGAGCGATGCCACCAGGCCTCGCAGCCGGACATTCTCCGCGCTCGCCTCACCCCACTTGATGCCGAGATAGGCGGCGATGCCCGTGAGGGATGCGATCAGGACTGCTGTCATGAATTTTCCGTGCCCGGTTGCGGCGCGTCACCTGAATTCGCCGGTCCAAGGTGTTCCAGGGTATCGACGACCAGCGACCAAGAGGTCACTGGGGTATGCAGGCGCCGCCCTGCCTGCGAAATCCGCTGGCGCAACGCCAATCATTGCCGGAGTAGTCGATGAATCCATTCACCGGTACAACCAGTGCGACGCAGCTCGAATCGCGCCTGGCGTAACCGCGCTCGCAGTCCCAGTCGTTGCCTTTCACGTCCAGGTAGGCGTTCACAGGCACTTCCACAGCAGGACACGCATCGCCACGCTTTACGAAGCCTCTATCGCAATGCCACGAATCGCCGGCGCGCCCCAGGTAGCCGTTCGCCGGCACTTTCACGGCTACGCACGCGCCAACATCGAGGCGATAACCTCGATCGCATTCCCACCCGCGATCGTAGGATGAATCGACGGGATAAGCGTTTGCCGGAACGATGATCGGAGCGCAGGCGCCGCTGGCCTCGCGAAAGCCCCGGTTGCATCGCCAACCCTGGCCGAATGTCGAATTGTCCAGGTAAGCATTCTGGGGGACGGTGATGGCCACACACGCCGTCCTGTCCTTGCGGTACCCCCGGTTGCACTCCCAGCCGCGACCGACGAAATCCAGGAAACCATTCGCCGGTATCGTGATGGCGACACAGCTGTCTGCCTCCTTTCGAAACCCTCGCACGCATTCCCAGCCACCGCCATAAGAGCTGACCTGAGCATTGCTCGGTACGGGGCTCGAGTCCGCACGGGCGATTGCCAGCACGAGGAGGGAAGTCATGGCCATCACGCATGCCACGAGGGCGAGCCTCGTCGTTCGCGACGAGTGCGACGTGGTGTTCATCGAGGCTCCGTGTAGCTGCGAGAGGGCTGGCGCCTTGCAAGCAGGCTACGCCGTCGTGATCAGGCGCTCTGTACGGTCAAGCACATAACGCGGGTTGTCGTTAGACTCGCGCTGACGTGCAAACCCCAGGTCAACGCAATTGCCCGAGACTCCGCATCCCGAGCGAAATCAGATCCTTGCGGCTTTGCCACGGGCCGAGCGCGAGCGCCTGTTTCCGCACCTCAAGATCGTCGAAATGCCACTGGGCACGGTGGTCTACGAATCGGGCGCCACCCTGCCCCACATGTACTTTCCAGTGGGCTGCATCGTATCGCTGCTGTACGTGCTGAAAGACGGCTCGTCCGCGGAGATCGCCGTCGTCGGCAACGAGGGCGCCATCGGAGTCGCGCTGTTCATGGGAGGTGAAACCACGCCGAGCCGCGCAATCGTGCAGAGCGCCGGCTACGCGTACCGGCTGACCGAGAGGCGCCTCAAGGAGGAATTCACCCGTCACGGAGAAATGCTTCACCTGCTGCTGCGATACACCCAGTCGTTGATCATGCAGATGGCGCAGACCGCCATTTGCAACCGCCACCACTCCGTGCACCAGCAGCTCTGCCGCTGGTTGCTGTTGTCGCTCGATCGTCTGCCCTCCAACAAGCTGGCGATGACGCAGGAGCTGATCGCAAACATGCTCGGCGTGCGTCGCGAAGGTGTTACCGAAGCGGCCGGCAAACTGCAGAAACTCGGTGTGATCCGGTATCGCCGCGGACGGATCACCGTGATCGATCGGCCGAAACTCGAGCTGCTCTCCTGCGAATGCTACGCCGCGGTCAGAAAGGAGACTGATCGGCTGCTCACGCGTCGCAATTGGTAGGAACGAGCACAGCGCATTGCCTGATGCACGCCGTGCAGTTCACCCTGGGACCGCCGTTGAGCTGAAAGCAACCTGCGCCGCGGTGCGCACAGCATCCATCGCTTGTATGTACGGCGCTGGACCGTAGCTGATGCGCGCCACGCCGCCCTTGGAAAGCGTTCGCACATCCGGAAGTCCGGGCATCGTCATCACGTTCAGCGGAAGCCTGATCCTCTCGCTCAACTCCGTGATCGCAGCCAGGTCCACGAGGCCAGGCACGAAGAACCCGGACGCCCCTGCCTCCTCGTACGCCGTGGCACGTTCCCGCGCCTCGGCCAATCCGTCCGGCGGCGTGATCCCTGTACCCAGGAAAAGATCGGTGCGCGCGTTGATGAACAGTGGGATCCCGCGCGCATCGGCCATGCGGCGGATCGCGGCGATGCGCGCGCTCTGTGCCTTGATCGAATGCAAGCCGGTTCCGGCGACGATGCGGTCCTCGAAGTTGATGCCGGCCGCGCCGCGATCGACCAGTCGCGCGACGCTTTCCGCGCACGCATGTGCGTCATCGCTGTAACCACCCTCGGCATCCACCGTGACGGGCAATTCGACCGCCTCGACGATGCGCGAAACGATCTGTACTACGAGCGACAACGGGATAGACTCGCCATCCTCATGACCGTGCGCGGCAGCGACTGCCCAGCTGCTAGTTGCAATCACGGCTGCGCCGGCGCTGGCGATTGCCTTCGCGCTGCCCGCATCCCACGCGTTGTAAAGGATCAATGGCCTGCCCTTGACGTGCAGGGAAGCCAGGCGCTGTGCGCGTTCCTTCTGTTGCATGACACGACCTCTTCTTTGCTTCGAACTGGACCGTAAATTCAGGCGCGATCGAGTTCCACCGCTGTGGTGGATGCCTGCGCCTCGTTTAGTTTCTGCGCGCACTCCCGGCAACACACCTCGACGACGACTCCGCCAATGCTTACATCGATAGAATTTGCATCCAGCTCGCAGTCGCAAGCGGCACACGTTCGCTCTGCCATGATTACTCTCCAGTCGAGACTGACACCGTGCGCAGTAGGCCACCGCGGCGGGATCGGCGCTGTCAGAATCTTTAGCTTCGGTAACCACCAGTCAGCGCAGATGAGTCGAGCGCTGGAACTCCGTGGGGCTACGACCGTAGGTTTGACGGAACGCGTAGCTGAAATGACTGTGACTGGAAAAACCAAGGTCCAAGCCCAAGCGCGAGAGGTCATCGTACTCGCCCAGCAGGTCCAGGGCGCGCGCCAGCCTGAGACGCAGCTGGTATTGGTACAAGGGCACCTCCTCGACCTGCCCGAAGACTTGCGTCAGGTACACGGGAGAAACGCCGACCTCTGCAGCGACTTCGGCCAACGTCCAGCGTCGTGACATGTCCGACGACAGCACCAGCTTAGTGCGATCCACCAGTTTCTGCCGACTCGGGGTGGCCCGGGTCGCATGCGACGTGCGCTCGCCCAGCGCCCGCCGCACCAGCGTTAGCGCCAGCGTTTCAGCTTCCAGCGTCTCGATGGCGTTGGTTCGCAAGCTATGCCGGAGGAGCGCTACCAGGACCTGCGCCCGTGGATCGATGCGCAGACGCTGCCTGCGAAAGGCGAACGTTTCTCCGTCGCTCACGAGTTCTTTCGGCGCCAGTTCGCGCAGGAAGACTGCATCGATCGACAGCGACAGGCAGGCATCGCCGCCCTCGATCGGATGACTGATGCGATAGCTTTCCCCGGCGTTGAAGAAAACAACCTGGTTCGCCTCGGCAACTGCAGCATCCTTGCTACCCACATGACGGACGAACGCGCCGCGGTAGGGAAATACGAGGTGGGTTACCCGAGTGCATTCCTCTGCGCTGCGGTGCCCGCAACTCGCTTTGCAAGTGACATCCGTGATGGAAACCGTCGCGGCGTCCAGTAGCAACTGGCTCGAGAGTTCAATCATGGGGCGTCGGAAAGACTTCTGGTGCAGGGGGACAAGGTACTGTCCTGGCGGGCGTGGCGGCAACGCAAATTCTTACGTAGCAGCGAGGAAACCTTACGCTGAGACGGGCGGTTCCCTTGACGTTTCGTCTACGCAGCCTTGTCCTGCCGCGTGCGCACGACCGGCTCGTTCCGATACCTGAACAGGAACGGGAACAGGAGCCCGAGCACGAGCGCATAGCCGGCGAACGCAAACCAGATGCTTCGCCAGTCCTTCACGCCGTCGACCGTGTAGTGATCCACGACCATGCCGGCCGCGGTGCTGCCGAGGAATGCGCCGAAGCCGTTGACCATGATCATGAACAGGCCCTGGGCGCTTGCGCGGATCGTCGGGTCCGCCTCGCGATCCACGTACAGCGAACCGGATATGTTGAAGAAATCGAACGCCATGCCGTAAATGATCATGGACAGGACCAGCATCCACAGCCCCGCGCCCGGATCGCCGAGCGCGAACAGGCCGAACCGCAACACCCAGGCGTAGATGCTCATCAGCATCACGATCTTGATGCCGAAGCGCTTCAGGAAGAACGGGATGGTCAGGATGAAGAGCGTCTCGGAGATCTGCGAGATGGACAGCAGCAGGTTCGGATGCCGCACGCCGAAGGAATCCGGATAGAGCGAGTTGAAGTCGGCGAGGAACGCACCGCCAAAGGCGTTGGTGATCTGCAGAGCCGCGCCGAGCATCACGGCGAAGATGAAGAACACCAGCATCTGCGGGCGCCTGAACAGCATGAACGCGTCCAGTCCGAGCGCGGTGACCATGCTGCGCTTCCCGGCGTCGCGCACCGGCGGACACTTCGGCATGGTGAATGCGTAGATTCCGAGGAACGCCGCGGCGCCGGCGCTGATGTAGAGCTGCAGCGAGCTCTTGGTCCAGCCGGCGAGATCCACCGTCCACATCGCGACGATGAATCCGACCGTACCCCACACGCGGATCGGGGGATACTTCTGGACGATGCTGAGCCCGCTCTGCTCGAGCACTCTGTAGGACACGGCGTTGCCCAGAGCGATGGTCGGCATGTAGGCCATCGCATTCAGCAGCATGATCAGGTACAGCGTTTCAAAATCCTGGACCTGTGCAGCCCAGAACAGCAGCCCCGCTCCAGCCAGGTGGAGCATTCCGTATAGGCGCTCCGCATTCAACCAACGGTCCGCGACGATGCCCAGCAGGGCGGGCATGAACAGAGCTCCGATACCCATCGTGGCGTAGATGCTGCCGACCTGCCCACCCGTGAAATCGAGCGTGACGATCATGTAGCTGCCGAGCGAGATGAGCCACGCGCCCCAGACGAAGAACTGCAGGAAGTTCATGACAGCCAGGCGCATCTGAATCATCCCCATGATCTCCGTCCTCTTGTGGTTGTCGACGACGCAGCGGGTGCGAAAGTAGAGCGGTGTTCAGCGGCCAATCCGCCAGGAAACGGAATCAACGCGAAACGGCATGGGCCGCGACCAGCCGATCAACCAAGCCCTCCAGTTCCACCGTAATTCGGATCAGCGCTTCCAGCAAGCGATCGTCAATGTCCCAACTGCCTTCGTACTCCGCGATGTTGCGCTTGCGATGCGCGTCATTCAGCACTCGCCACTGTGCGGCCGGCAACTGCAGTGTGTGTTCGAGGCACTGAAAAACCATGTAGCGGTGTTCCGAGCGATAGCCATGGTGACGAAGCGCTGCGAGAGCGAGCGCATGCGCCGCCCCGTAGGCAAGGTCGAACCGACTTTCGACGCTGTTCTGCGGGTTCTGCGCATCGCGCAAGCGTGACTTAGCCGATTTCACCAGGCCAGCAGTCTCGACTTGGCTCGGCGGCTCGGCTGTCAGCTTGCCGATCCGCGCGAGGTTCTCAAGCGCGGACGGCATTTTCAGATCCAATCAGCACGATGTGCTGGCCCGAAAGAACCCTGGTGAGAAAGTGGTGCCCATCGCGCCGACGCCTGAGGAACTCCTGAGGCGAGTAGATGAGCGGCTTGATCGGTCTCGCCATGCGCTTCTCGACTTGAGCCAGAGCATCGTAAGCCTCGTCCAACGCGAGGTCCGGCGAGACAATCAGAATGTCTATATCGCTAGTCGCGGTGTCGCCCGCCTTTGCTACCGAGCCGTAGAGAATCGCCAGTTGTATCCGATCGGCGAGCGGCAGCAAGGCTTGGCGCAAGGGCTCAGCGGCTCCCACTGTCTTGATCACCAAGTCGCGCAGTTCCGTGAAAATCGGCGATTGCGCATTGGCCTGGTAATGCTTCTGGTTGCCAAACTGCGTAACCGTGATGAGTCCGCTGCTCAGCAGTCGTTCCAGCTCGCGCTGCACGGAACCTGACCCGGACCCGACGAGAGTGATGAGCTCCGAAGCGAAGAAGCTGCGCTCCGGCTGTCCAAACAGGAAGCCGAGTACACGCTTCTGCGTTTTCGAGAACAAGGCATCCGCCAGGCTCGTGCGCGCCCGAGACGAGGCAGTTCTGTCTGCTCGTGGAACACGTTTGCCGCGGGCTGTGGCTCTCCTACCCATTTCGGGTAGGCTACTACCCAAATTGGGTATGACGCAAGTCGATGTCATTTCCATGTGACGTCGTCCTATCTGGAAAATAGGCTTGCAGGCAGCTCGATGACCATCTCGGGACTTCAGCACCAGGCGAACCGAGGCGGTCGAGCCAGCGCGCCTCTTGGCGCGCTGACTCCCATCGAAGGTTGGAGCAATAGCGAAAGACATTCCCGCTGCCGACCGCCTGCCCTTTCCGTTCAGTGCGCCGTTTCCACAACTCCCTCGCCTTGCGTGAGTTCCTCCTCGTATTCGATCGCTAGAGCGACCAGCTCCAGGCGCTCGACCGTCTCGAAGAGCTTGTCGCCGACGATGCGCTGGAGAACGTGCGCGATGTCCGCATCCAAGTCCGCATTCTGCTGCAACAGCGCCTGAACGCAGACATTCACCGCGCCATTCGCAAGCTGCAATTCATCTGCATGTTTGACCAGTTGCATTCGAATGTCCTGAAGCGCGAGTCCTTTGCCTTCGTTAGGCACGTCGGACTTTTGCAGCCCGGCTTCGTGTCTGTCGGCACCGTCATCTCCGGTGCCTGCAACACGTGCGTCATTGCATGCGTCTTCCACAGTATTGTCGACAGGTGTATTCCGGGTGATATCGTCCTTAATAGCCATAGTCAGCCTCCACATTAGGTTGGCTGGGTTAGGCGTCCGTCGGTGTTGCTAGCACTGGCGGACGCCGCTTCCCTCATCGCTTGAACAAATACGACGCGCGTCCTTCGACGATCGGCGTTTCCGCTGAAACGCGCCGCTCCTTGTGGCTTATTTCCACGCATCGAACATAGCCGAGTAGTCAACTGCGCGCGCGGTCTGAACGTGGCCTCTTTGCACACATTTCGCGCGAATCGCGCTCTGGTTCCAGGTGACAGTCGCGACGGTCCCAATGACAGGCGTTGATTCCCCGACCCCCGATCCAACGGTTGGCCTGTCGAGCGGCGGTTTCACCATTGCGTGCCGGCTCGATGCCGCTACCGGACACCCGCTTCGTCGCGACGCCCATGGCGTTCGTGGTGCCGATCGGTCCGGGCGCCATGACATGTACCCATGTCATCGCGAAGATCGCGCGTGGCGCCAGCCGTGTTCCGCTTCATCTCCAGGCAGTTACGCGATGTCGCGTGGGTCGTCGCGTATTTCATCACGACAAACGTGCATGTCGTCGCGACGTCTGCGGGTGCGGTCGCGACGTTCAGTCCAATCAAGGCGTCACACGCCCGCTATGTCAGAACGTGCGCGTCGGATGGGCGCACATGAGCGCGCTGCATCGCGTCACGGTCAATTGTCGTCCTGACGTGTCCGCCTTCCGCGGGTGAGCACGAAGCGCACTTTGATGCAGCAGCGCCCGTGATCGTTGCAACGATGATGTTCTGCTCCGGGACTGCATTCGATGGCAACGCCGCCTGCTGCTTCTCTCCGTTCCATCGTGATGAGTACGTGCGCTCAGGTATTTCCCGAGCCAATTTTTCATGCGCGCGCGAGCTTGCAACTGCGTTTCGTTGAGGCTGCGTACAGCAGCGCTGCGTCAACATGTCAACCGAGAGTTGCAACCCTTCCTTCGGGAAGGACGACTCTCAAAAAGTGATTGTTCTTCAACCTGGAATAGGAGAAGTGAAATGGCAAATCGAATGGGGTCCCCGAAAGGGGTGTTGGAACGGATCAACACAGTGACTCACAAGTGGGAGACGCTGCGTCCGACAAAGTCCTTCTCAGGGTTGACGCTGGAGCAGTTCAAGGAGGCCGTTAAGCCGAGCCTTGAAGTCCGCGCGGAAATCGCGGATCTCGAGGGGCGTCTGCAGGCAGCGAAGGCTCGACGGGCAACCGTCGATCCGGCTTCCATCGAAGTGATCCGCGCGGTCGTGAACGCCGTGAAAGGCGATCGCGAAGAAGGCGGCGAGAACGGCGAGCTGTACGCGGCGATGGGCTTCGTGCCCAAGAGCGCGCGCAGCAGCGGTCTCACGCGTCGTCGCCCGAACGGCAACGGAGAGGCGAAGCACGACGAGTCGAGTTGATCCCGCGATCGGCGCGAAGCTGTTAGCCCCGCCATTCGCGAGAGTGGCGGGGCTTTTTGTTGGAGGTATGCTGAAAGCTGCTTCTGAAAAACGCGTTTTGGAGGGCGGAAAGCCACACTCAGTCCCGCGCCCATGCGGGGTCTGGCGTGCAGCTACTTCTTGTTTTCCGACCTCGTTCGTGGTAGAAAAACAGGAAGTTGTCGAATGTTCGGCGTTGGAGACCGCATGCAGGCTACCGAAGAGGTCTATTCCGAGCCATTCAGTGTAACGCGGCGGCTCGAAGCCCTCGGACTAAAGCTAGACGCGTTACTGGATTCTGTTCTCGCTGGCGCTCAGAAGCGGCGGGCCTGCACCAAGCTCCATCCCCCGATGTTCCCCGGACTCGCTCAGTGGGCGGAAACGACGCATCGCCTGAGAGAACGCCACATTCCCGAAGGCTGGGCGCCCACCGACGATTCCAACTACAGCTTGATTGTATCCCGGAACGGCAAGACCGCGATTGCTGTGGCATCGGGCGATGAGAATACCGGCTTGGTCGAAGGGTGCCCCGCGACAAGCTCTCCAAAGGGACCGCACACGATGTCCGCCGTCGCTGCACACCAACTCGCGCTTGACCTGGAAATCCCACCAGAATTGGAAGCTATTCTTGAGGCGTTCAGTGTTGATCCGAACAGGGAGACGTGGTTGCTCCTGACTCACTGGAGTGAGCGTGACGGGTTGGTGGAGGTCAGAGCGGAACTGTCGCTTCCACTTGCCATCGCGGAAAACCAGAAGGTTATCGGCTGGCGCGAACGAATCATTCTGCCGTCGACCAGTCTCGGACCGACGGATATCGAATTTCCGAAACACACACCTGATCTCGACATCGACGTAAGGAAGCGTGCGTGATGCCCGAGCCGTTGCCAAACCCAATGCGATTTGAGCTTGCACGGCGACGGCGCGGTCTCAGCATGACTAAGCTAGCTGCAAGCGTAGGTGTAGACGTACGTAGCATTTCCGCCTTTGAGAAAGGTGAATTCACGCCATCACCTGAGACTCTCGCGACGATCGCCCGGCAGCTAAGGTTTCCAGAGTCCTTCTTCTTTGCGCGTGATGCCGAACTGCCTTCGACGCGCGGCACAAGCTTTCGAGCGCTTTCAAGGATGAAGGCGAGCGAGCGAGATGCCGCGCTTGGCGCGGCAGCACTGGCCTTAATCCTAAATGACTGGATCGATGCGAAGTTCACGTTGCCGCAGTGTTCGCTGCCAGACCTACAGGGCGAGGACCCGGAAGCAGCTGCCGAATCAGCGCGGCGAATGTGGAATCTCGGCGACCTGCCGATCAGGAATGTCGTTCACCTATTGGAGTCACTGGGCGTACGAGTCTTTTCGCTCGCCGAGGATACGAGGGCCGTTGACGCATTTTCGTTTTGGCGCGGGAGCCAAGCCTACATCTTCTTGAACACAGCGAAGTCGGCGGAGCGAAGTCGCTTTGATGCGGCTCATGAGCTGGGTCACTTGGTACTCCACAAGCACGGAGGGCCCGTCGGGCAGAATGCCGAGCCCCAGGCAGATGCTTTTGCTTCGGCCTTCTTGATGCCTCGCACGAGCGTGTTATCGACAATTCATCGGACCTCGCCTGGAGTCACCGACTTAATTCGTCTCAAGAAGGTGTGGACGGTCTCGCTGTTTGCCCTCATGCACAGAGCGCGGAAGCTCAACCTCCTATCGGAATGGCAATACCGCTCGATGTGCATCGATTCTGGAGAGTATCGGTTCCAAGAGCCGGAACCGGCAGAGCGAGAAACTTCACAGGTGTTGGCTAAAGTCTTTGCCGCAATGAAAAAAGACGGAATAACAAATGCAGACGTGGCGCGCGAATTATCGATCGACCTACGCGATCTTGAAGGGCTTATCTTTGGGTTGATTGTCGCCGACTCTCAGCGGCGACCTTCGTCTAGGACAAGAGCGCAGCTTCGGTTGGTGAAATAGGCATGTGGCAACTACTCGCTGACATCGGACTGAAACTCGCTGCGGCCTTATTTCCGTTCATAGTCCGACGGTTCTACAAGGTCGAGCGCCTCCACAGGGGCGTAAAGATTCGCATAGTGGACGGCCAAGAGGGCATCAGGGTATTCGGCGGAGAGCTGCCTCGATTTCAGGCATGGCTCAGGATTACAAACCTTACTCCGCTGACCATCACGCTCGATCGCATTTATGGCGAGCTGTATCACGGTTCGAAGCTCGCGGATTTTACGAATCTCGACAAGCACGTAATTCCGACCGCCAGCGAGATAGAGCTTGTAGTCCAAGCCGACTTGACCTCCGATCACGTGCTCTATGTTCGTCGAAATCTCGCGCAGCGTTTCGAGACGTATCTCCGGGTCAGTGTCCATGTGAAGTCCCGTCTGCATAACTTCGAGATCAGCGGGCGCGAAGTGAAAACCAGAAACGTCGAGCTAACGAACTGTCCACCGTTGCAGCCAACAGCGGCGTCGGTCGTCGCCCAGGGCACGTAGCAGGGCCAAGGGTGCATCCCATTCGTACGGACGAGCCGCACGGAATAGAGTCCTACCGGCACCAACGCTTCGCAGGTCGGCGGAAAACCGGGAAGTGGTTCGAACTGTCCGCGCACGACGCGAACGCGTTCAAGCGCCGAAAGCTCATGTGACATGAGAGTCGGACGGAACGATCACTGCCCCTGCGGACGTCGCGGCAAGTACAAGCACTGCTGCTACGGGCGCGTCGATTGGGAACAGGTCTATCGTCAAGGGCGTGATGCAGTAGTGCGCCACCTTTCCACACGAGGGAGAAACATCGGGTTCCTCAATGCGATGTTCTCGGCACTGCAATTGGACAAGGAAGTCGCTCCGGACTGGCCCACGTTCAAGAGGGCATTCACGCCGAGCGCGGTTCGCCAGATCCATGAGGCAGTGATTCGGCTCTGGCCACCCGACACCGACCTATCACTGGTGCTGGAGCCGGAGCAGGACGCAGTGCGCGCGCTCTATGTCGGAGACTACGAAGCCGACCTCCTGGCGCGCGGGGTGACGCGGCACTGCCTGTACGCCGACAAGGTCACATTGGTCGATCCTTTTGTCTATTCGATCGGCGTAAACCCGCAATACAGTCCCCTGGAGTACCCAGAGCATTACAGAGCGAATTCAATTCGGTCGGCGCAGATTTGGTTCCAGTTCATGGAGTGGATTGACCATGGGCTCGTCGAATTCGTCCGAACGCCAGGTGACTTTGATCGTGGACTTTGGCACGCCATCTTGAGGGCAGAGCGAGCGCGTTTTGAATCATCACCCGAATTGCAGGCCTTGGCTCGGCAATACGTTAACGAGAAGATGAAATCACCGGAGCTTGAAGAATACAGGCGTCACCATGCCCTATTGTTCCCGCCGGACAGCCACCTCCTTCGATCGATGCAGAAGTTCGATCCCAACATGTCGAAAGAGATGCGCGACGCAATACTCGAGCGTGTGCGTCGCGAACGCGAAGAACACCCCTTCTACGTGGAGCCCATTCCGGACAAGGATGGCAACGTCGCGGAAATATACCAAATGGCAACCGGGATGGGACATATGGAATCCCGCCTCGCCGCGTCGATCATGGGTGGATACCTAGTTACGGACATCGTTCCGAGATGGCGGATGATCGAGATGGATCGGGAATACGAGAAGATTGATGTCGAGCGTTGGTCGCCACTTGCGAAAGCATTTGGCGAGGTCCGCCTGCGTTACCTCGACGGTGTGCGCCTTCATGATGCGCTGCGCCTTCGTGAGGAGGACCGCCTTGAAGGGCTTCGCGCTTTTCTGCGGCGGGTCCATCACGCCAGCGGATCGTCATCACCCTACGGAGACTCGATCGCAACCGACATGGCGGCTGAGCTGACAGCTCAGGTTGGCGAGGCCGAAGCCGCTTGGAACGCCATTGACCAGGACTTGGTGAAGTGGCTCGGTGTTGAAGCCGCTGCCGTAGGCGTGCCGGCACTGGCTGTGGGTGGGGCGGCGTGGGCAGCCGCTGGGCTGGCACTCGCGGTTGCTGGGGGCATCAACCTCGGCATGGCTCACTGGAAACGAAAGGACTTCACGAAAGCGATGCCGGCCGCATTCTTCATGGACCTCAAGAAGCGAGAGGCGGGCGGTCTGTCCTGACTGGCCGCGGATCGAGAGCGCTACTCGGCTGGGACGTAATAGATCGAACCGTTGGGTCGAACAAGTGCGATCTTGATTCCGACGCTAGCCGCACGTGGTGCCATGCGCTTCGCTAGACTCAAAGTTAACGGGGTGTACGGAGCCACGGCGACTTGACGCTCACCGCCTAACGGTTTTCGGCCAAGTAACTGCCCAACCGCCTCACAGAGGCCCTTCCTGAGCTTCGATCGCTGCCCAGGGTGCCGCGTGTTGACGATGCCGCCCTTGCACTCAGCGAATATCGTTTCACCGCCAACTTGCCCGACAACGTCGCCAACGCCGGACTGGAACGCGACGGTGATCGTCCCCTTCCCTCGCGCGTACTGACCAGCGCACCCATCAGAGTCGCACGCGAAGCCGGCTGACGTGAGCCACGCACGAATGTCGTGAACCTTCGCGTGCATTCCATCCGGATGAATCCGGACTGCGTTCGCGCCGCGCTTCAGCAAGTGCATCGCAAAGGCCAACATGACAGCAGCCTCCGGGAAAGACTCCTCATGGCTGCCTTTGTGCTGTCCTTGGCGTTTCTTGGGCGGCACGCGCGGCACTGTGAAGGTCGTCATCGTTCCCGGCCTCATCGTTGGTGCACGTTCGACCCAAGACGGCGCCGCTCCACGCCAGACTTGATAGTTCATCGGGTGATCTGATCCGCTTCCCCAACCCAACCTTTGAACTGCGCTCAGGCTATCCTTGCGTGCTGGTGGAGACCTTATACAACTACTCGATCAGCGGAGCCGGACTCAGTGACCATCTGGACTGACCATACTCATGAGGAGCAGACGTACACGTTCACGCATCTTGTCCCGTTCAACTTTGCAATTCAGTTAGCAGCGAAAGGAAATCTCCCCGCAAGGACGGTGCATATCCATGTCAGCTTCAGATGCCACACGTTTACTCGCAACTGGTCTGCGGCCGATCTGCCGCAGTGGCGATACCTCGGAACGAACGAAATGCGCACTTTCGACCTGGAGCGTTACACGCACTCTTTTCAGCTCCCGACCATTCTGGGCGCTTCACTTGCGGGCCGATATATCGAGTTTGCATCGGACAAGAATGGCATCAGCAGCTACGTGACGATTGAAACCGAGGAAGGCAAGAAATACGCAGCCTTTTTTGACGTCCGAAAGCTGCGCGACGCGAATCGAGAAGTGCCGAACGCAGTGAGCTTGGACTGCAAGTCAGCATACGTTTTGGATCCCGACAAGCCGCATCCGGGGGTGGGCAGAGTGCGGCTCAACACCATTGTCGGACATGCAATGAGAGGTACGCGTCCGCACCCCTAAATGACGAAGCCCCGCAAAAGCGGGGCTCCGAGTCCGGTTCCGCTTACCCAGCGCCGGGCTGGACCACTAACGTGGCGGGCGTGCACCGTGCCGGCTTTTGTGCACTGGGAGGATTCTAGGGCGTTTGACCGGCCCGTCAATAGGACGATCTCACGTTCCGCTCCATTCAACCTAACTCATTGATTGTAAGAAATTTTCTACAGAGACCAACTTCCTAAGTTGTCATGGCCCGACAACAGTTTGACCGCTTCGCGGCTGTTTTGTGCGCGACTAACCGCAAGGCCGCTCGGGATCGACTGAGCGTCTCGGCTCGAAGGCGCTCGCAAGTTGCTGACGGGAAGCTGATGGCCAAGGCGCGCCGCCAAGGTATCTATCGAGCGAGACGGATCATGGCACCTCGTGGTATTCGTAATCAACTCGCCTTGGCCATAGAGAACAGGAACGTGGATCCAGGTTTCCTACTTGTATCTTCAGCTGAGAACTGAATCTTCATCGATTCAGCTTTGGGAACTGCCGGCACGCCTGCAGGCACATCCATTTCGGTACTGCCGTTGGAGCCACCACACAAGACGAAACTTTGATCGGCGACTTCCGCATCTGCCGGTAGCTGCTCCATCTGAATCAATCGCAGAATGGGCTCCGGCACGATGTTTCGCTCAAAGTTGATGAACGTTGGCCACCCTTTGAGCACTGCCTTTCCGGCACCAACCCACTCACCAATTCCCACAGCAATGTTCTTGAGTGCCACATGATCAAGGTAGCCGTACTCTGCGGCTCGTAGCAAACGAAGCCGACTCACAAGGACGTAGCGTGAGATGCCCATGGTCCGACATATTCTCGCCAGTTCGCGAATAGTGACAGCTTGCGCCTTCGTGCGAACGAGTTCCCGTATTGCCTTCTCCGGCCAAAGCAACAGAGGAGATAGACGCTCGGTTTCATTTTCGATTGCGCGGACCAGCACGCGCATATCATCTTCATCCTTGGGCTGAGTACGCAAGCGCACGCCGAACTCCGTAGATCGAAACGCAAGCGCGTGCACTAGTTCATGCGCAACAGTATTGCGGAACCTGCTCGGCAATGGATGCTCAGCGCTCTCCTCATCAATTTCTTTGGGATGAAGCGGAAATGTCTCGCTATCTATGAGCACAGCCCAGTTGCTACGTCCACTTGCATTGGAGCTCGATGGATCGGACGCCAACATTCCTTCGATCAGTAAAGGTCTCAGAATAAGCTTGGTACGAAATCGAGCTAAGAGACTACGAACGGAAACAAAACCTCGTGCATCGGCGGCCTCGTTTGCGATGGTGGTACAAACTTTGGCGAAGCCGGCTAGATCGCCAGCTGCAAGGGTTTGTGGCATATCCCTCTAGTCTTATTCGGCCAACCGCTCAATCGCCAGCAGCTTTGTTTCGGTGAACGGATCGCGTTCCCTGTTGAACCGAGGCGTGAGCCCGGGCAGGTTGGAGATATCGTACCTTTTCAATTCGGCGAGAATCCGTCCGCGCGCCAAGGCGGAGCGCGATTCATTGCGAACGATGAAATCGCGCTGATGCGGTCGCAGTTTCTTGTTTTCCAGGAATGGTATGTATCGCTCAAAAATGCCCCGACAGCGTAGCCGGAACTCAGCCTTCGAAACAGGCTTAACGGGAGACGCTGCGATGAAGTTCGGTTCATCACTTACCTGAATGTTGGCGTACGGATTGCCACTGCGGATGGCCACCGGTGGCGGCTCGTGCACCGCATGCCTCTCGCGCTCGTCGGGGCGGTGTGCGGCCACCTCCGTTTGCGGTCTTTGTTCTGGGACCGGGGCTACATCGGGTGCGTCGGTGATTTGCAGCGACGCGTATGGGTTGCCGAGGCGTCTCAGTGCTTCAGCCAACTCAGGCGGTCTTGCGGGTGGTCGGGCCATGAGTCGAATGTAGACGCCGCGACCCTATGCAGCAAGAAGGGCAGAATGATGGTGGCCAGGGGCGGAATCGAACCACCGACACGCGGATTTTCAGTCCGCTGCTCTACCAACTGAGCTACCTGGCCGCCGGAGGGAGGGCGCGCATTAGACCGGAAGTGCGCGCGGGCCGTCAAGCCAAAATGCGCCTAAGCGATTGAAAGCGCGCTTGATTCAGTGCGCCTGCACCGTCACGGTCCGCTGTTCCCGGCCTCTGCCGCTGTTGAGCGCGTCGGTGCAATGGCACCGATCTTGCTCCTTTTCGAGCATCCCCACGGACAGCCTCGCCAAGGAGAGACCCCATGGCCCGCACCAGCTCACGCTCGCGCTCCCGTTCCACTCGATCCAGTCGCAACAGCGGTTCGCGTACCAGGCGCAGAACCGGTAACGGTTCACGCCGTTCCGCGAGCCCGCGCATGGATCGCAAGATCCGTTACGCGGTCATCGGGCTCGGTCACATCGCGCAGGTCGCCGTGCTGCCCGCCTTCAGGCATGCGGCGCGCAACAGTGAACTGGCGGCGCTGGTCTCCGACGACCCGAAGAAGTTGAAGCAGCTGGGCAAGCAGTATCGCGTGGACCGTCTCCTCGGCTACGACGAACTCGACGAGCTTTACCGCAGCGGAGAAATCGATGCCGTGTACATCGCGCTGCCGAACCATCTGCATGCGCAGTACACGATCCAGGCTGCCAGGGCTGGCATGCACGTAATGTGTGAGAAGCCGATGGCGGTCACGTCTGAAGAATGCGAGCGCATGATGGGTGCGTGCCGCTCGGCTCGCGTTAAACTCATGATCGCGTACCGGCTGCACTTCGAGCGCGCGAACCTCGAAGCCGCGGAAATGGCGAAGTCCGGCAAGCTCGGCGAGTTGCGGTATTTCGATTCCATCTTTTCCTACCAGGTGCAGGAGGACAGTATCCGCACCAATCCGGAGGACGAGGGCGGCGGCCCGCTCTACGACATCGGCGTCTACTGCATCAACACCGCGCGCTACCTCATGGGTGCCGAGCCGACGAGTGTGCTGGCCACTTCCATTCCGCGCCCGGATGACGGACGCTTCCAGGAAGCGCCGGAAACCGTCAGCGCGATCCTGCAGTTTCCCGACCGTCGCGTCGGTACGTTCACGTGCAGCTTCGGCTCGGCGGACACGGGTTCGTACGACGTCATCGGAACGAAGGGGCACCTGCGCATGGATCCCGCGTACGAATACTCCGAGGATCTCGCCTACGAGGTGAAGATCGGCGAGCGCACGCGCAAGAAGCAACTGGGCAAGAGCGACCAGTTCGCGCCGGAGCTTCTCTATTTCTCGGATTGCGTCCGGCAGAACCGGGAACCCGAGCCTTCCGGCCAGGAAGGCCTGGCGGACGTGCGCATCATCGAGGCGATTCGCCGCGCCTCGCGGTCGGGCAAGCGTGAAGCCGTGCAGGTCGAACAGCGCAGCAAGCGCCCAACCTTGCGGCAGGAGATCCGCAAGCCGGGCGTCGACAAGCCAAAGACCGTGAACGTGCAGCAGCCACACTGAGAGACCGGCGCAGCTTCTAAATCAGCGCAGCTTTGCCGCCGCGCGGCAAATTCCTTGCGCCGCTGCGTTGCGTGCCAGCGTCGCTTTCGTGGTGCGCGCAACGGCTCCGGTCTGTGGTTGGCGACAAAACCGCAGGCGCCTTGCACGATGCAACGCGCGCGCGCAGCGGTGCCAGCCCCGCGGCAACTTTCCCTCCGTGCCCGGCTCCATGAAAGGGGACGACACTCCACCTTTCAAGGATGAACCGCGATGTGGAAGCTGCTGGTGCTTGGATGCACTCTTACCCTCCTGGCCGCCTGTGCCACTACCTCGGATCCGCTCGAACGAATCGCCGAGCGGGGTAGCAAGGACAGACCCCGTGAACTGACCGCGACGTGCGCACCGCAGGTGGGCTCGCGCCTGCCACGGCGGAACTGCCTGAAACACGGCGTCCGTGTCTATGCCGTGAACGGCAACGATGCACTGGGTGCGTGGTGGCTGGATCCGGCGGTCAGTTTCCACTGACCGCGAAATTGCAGGGACTTTGCGACTCCAAACCGCTGCCGGAGCCGCACGCCGCACTGCGTCAAGGCCGGTTGTCCCAGTACCTGGGAGGAACGCGTCGCAGATTGCCACGAGTGGCGTCGTAGTCACCCGGTGGAGCGGCGTAAGATGCGGGTGCCTCCGGGGATACTGCGGCACTTTCCCGTCCCGCGGTAATCCATCCGGTGGAGTGGCCCTGTATCGGGATGGAAATGATCGGGGACGGAAAATGAAAACGTTGCTTCTGGTGGGATGCCTGTCCTTGCTGGCCGCATGTGCAAGCAAGGAGGTCGATCCGCTGGACAAGATCGGCAAAGAACGACGTGTACTCGCCAGTGGCACGTGCCTGGCGCAGGTGGGCACGCACATCAAACGTCCGGGCCGATGCGTGAATGCACCGGGACGCGTCTACGGTAACGGCGGTGCCGACATTCTCGGCCCGTGGTGGAACGATCCGGCCGTCCGCATCGGGCACTAAACATCCAGGACAGTTTTCTCGACGACTCGCAGCCAGTGCGTGAGGCAGGCCTCGCGCGCAAATCCCTGTCAACGCGGTCAGGCCGTCTGATTCTCCCAGCGCCGACAGGCCGCTCCATGTGAAGTGGCAAGCCCCGCCGCCAAAAAGGCGCTCATTGGCATCCCTGTTGCAGCGCCCTGCCGGGTACGCAATAGCCGCCAACCCGGCGGCGCTGGCAGTGCAAATTTTCTCATGAAGATCATGGCTGAAGCAGCCCACCCGGTGGGCCACCGGCGACCCCCGGAGTTTCACGACGCAGCCGGCATGGACAACCTGTTTTGACGCAACCGCCGGGCCTCGTTACTCTTTTGTTCCACTCCCGTCGAGCACAAGCATGGCTGGTCAAGCCACGACGCGCACCAGCGACGCCCTCGGGTCGCTGAGCGAACGCTTCGCCCAGGTAAGGGCGCTCACCAGCGCGCTGGTCGCGCCGCTGAACGCAGAAGACTGCGCGGTGCAAAGCATGCCGGACGCCAGTCCGGCGAAGTGGCATCTCGCGCACACCACCTGGTTCTTCGAGCAGTTCCTGCTCCGGCCACACCTGCCGGGGTACCGTGTTTTTCACGAGCGCTTTGCCTATCTTTTCAATTCCTACTACGAGAGCGTTGGGCCGCGGCACCAGCGTCCGCAGCGCGGCCTGCTCACGCGCCCCTCGCTCGACCAGGTGCGCGCCTATCGCGACTCCGTGGACGAGGGAATGGCGACGCTGCTCACGCGAGGTGTGACGCCGGACCTGGAAGAAACGATCGAGCTGGGGCTGCAGCACGAACAGCAGCACCAGGAATTGCTGCTGATGGATATCAAGCATCTCCTGTCCTGCAATCCGCTGCAGCCGGCGTACGTCGAGCACGAGCATTCGCATCTCGCCGGATGGGACGCGACGCAGGGTATGACACCACAGCAATACGTTGCCTGGCCCGAAGGCATCTATGAGATCGGCTGTGCCAGCGCCGGCTTCTGTTTCGACAACGAGCTGCCGCGCCATCGGGAGTACCTGCAGCCATTCTCGCTGGCAGCGCGACTCGTCACCAACGGCGAGTATCTCGAGTTCATTCGCGATCGTGGCTATGAGCGCCCGGAGCTCTGGCTCTCCGATGGCTGGGCGACCGTGCAGCAGCAGGAGTGGAAGAAGCCGCTCTACTGGTCCGATTCCCTCGACAGCGAGTTCACACTGACCGGCACGCGCCCCTTGCACCCTGCAACGCCGGTCGCGCACGTCAGTTTCTACGAAGCCGAAGCGTTTGCTCGCTGGGCCAATGCACGACTGCCAACCGAATCGGAATGGGAAGTCGCTGCGGCGCGCACGCGCATCGCGGGAAATTTCCTGGAGGACGATAGTTTACATCCGCTCGCCGCGGGGGCCGGACATCCGCTCGCCGCGGGGGCCGGACATCCGCTCGCCGCGGGGGCCGGGCTTCCGCGTCCCGGGGCTACGGGCAACGCACCGATGCAACTCTTCGGCGACCTGTGGGAATGGACGCGTTCGCCGTACTCACCGTATCCGGGCTACCGGCCGCTGCCGGGTGCGCTCGGTGAGTACAACGGCAAGTTCATGGCGAACCAGTTCGTACTGCGCGGCGGCTGTTGCGTAACACCCGCCTCGCACATCCGCGCCACGTATCGCAACTTCTTCTATCCCCACATGCGTTGGCAATTCGGTGGCATCCGGTTGGCGCGAGACGCCCGTACATGATACGGGCGCGCGCTGCATTCGTTACGCGTGCGGCGCCGGCTGGCGACGATGCACGGGCCGAGATCCTGGCCGGATTGCGCAGCGAGCCGAAGCAACTCCCGTCGAAATTCTTCTACGACGCCGAGGGCTCGCGGCTGTTCGATGAGATCTGCGAGCAGCCGGAGTACTACCTGCCGCGCGTGGAAGCGTCGATCCTGCGCGAGCGCATGCCCGCGTTCGCGCGCGAGATGGGACCGCGCGTCGCCGTCGTCGAGCCGGGCAGCGGCGCCAGCACGAAGACGCTGATCCTGCTCGACGCGCTGGATTCGCCCGCGGCTTACGTGCCCGTGGATATTTCCGAATCGCACCTGGTGCTCGCGGCCGAACGGCTGCGAGAACGTTATCCGCACCTCGAGGTATTGCCGGTCTGCGCCGATTTCACTCGGCCATTCCGGCTGCCACCGTCCGCGGTCGCGCCGGCTCGCACGCTCGTCTTCTTCCCCGGTTCCACCATCGGCAATTTCCTCGCTCCCCAGGCCATCGAACTGCTTGCCAACCTGCGGCGCCTCGCAGGACAGGGCGGTGTCGTGCTGATCGGGGCCGACTTGCGCAAGGATCCGGCGGTACTCGAGCGAGCCTACAACGACGCAGCGGGCGTCACTGCTGCTTTCAATCTGAACATTCTTTCGCATCTGAATCGTGAGTACGGCGGCAACTTCGACCTCGCCGCCTTCAGGCATCGCGCGTTCTGGAACGATGCCGCCAGCCGTATCGAGATGCACCTGGAAAGCACGCGCGACCAGGTCGTGCGGGTCGCGGGCGAGCGCTTCACGCTCGTGCGAGGCGAGCGCATCTGGACCGAGAGCTGCCACAAGTACACGCACGAGCAGTTTTCACGCATGGCCGCACGCGCCGGGCTCGGCATCAGGGATGCCTGGGTCGATCCGCAGAAACTATTCAGCCTGCAGGTAGCCGTCGTAGCGACAACAGCGCAGCGATAGCCGCCGGAACCGACAGAATAAGGGGGACACGCCAATGGCCAGCACAGTCGCGGATATTCGCAATCTCGCCCTCGTGGGGCCGGCCAGCGCCGGCAAGACTCTTCTGACGGAAGCCTTGCTCCTGGAAGCGGGGGCCATTCGCGCCAAGGGCAGCCTGCAGCGCGGCACCACGGTCTGCGACTACGATCCGCAGGAAAAGCGGCTGCAGCACTCCCTCGATGCAGCCATCTGCACGTTCGAAAACGGCGATACGCGCGTCAACGTGATCGATACACCGGGGTACCCGGACTTCATCGGTCGCAGCCTCAGCGTGCTGGAAGCAGTCGAGACTGCCGCGCTCGTCATCAGCGCGACCAACGGCGTCGAGCAGGTGGCGCAGCGCATGATGGCTTTCGCGGCCGACCGGCAACTGTGCCGCCTGATCATCGTCAACAAGATCGACAGCAAAGAAGCCAAGACCGAACAGGCCCTGCGCCAGATCCGCGAGGAGTTCGGGCGCGAGTGCCTGCCGCTCAACTTGCCGGCCGAAGGCGGCAAGAAGGTGGTCGACTGTTTCTTCCAGCCGCGCGGCGCAAAGACCGACTTCTCCTCCTGCGAGGCCGCGCACACCGAGATCATCGACCAGGTGGTCGAGCTGGACGAAAAGCTGATGGCCGTCTACCTGGAACAGGGAGAAGAGCTCGATCCTGCGCAGCTGCACGACCCGTTCGAACAGGCGTTGCGCGAGGGTCACCTGATACCGGTGTGCTTCGTCTCAGCCGAGACCGGCACAGGCATCCCCGAACTGCTGAACATCATCAAGAAACTGATGCCGAATCCCGCCGAGGGCAATGCACCGCCGTTCCTGAAGGGCGAAGGGGATGAGGCGGAGCGGGTCAACGTGTCACCGGACGCCGCGAAGCACGTGATCGCCCACGTGTTCAAAGTGACGGTCGATCCCTTCGTCGGGAAACTCGGCATCTTCCGCGTACACCAGGGCACGGTGAAACCCGGCTCGCAGCTTTTCGTCGGCGACGGGCGCAAGCCGGTCAAGGTGGCGCACCTGTATCGGCTCCTCGGCAAGGACCACACCGAGATCACCAATGCGCTGCCGGGCGATATCGTGGCAGTCGCGAAAGTAGATGAGTTGCACTTCGATGCCGTGCTGCACGATTCGCACGACGAGGATCATTTCCATCTCCAGTCGATGCAGTTTCCCCCGCCGATGCTCGGGCTCGCCATCGAGCCGGAACGACGCGGCGAAGAGCAGCGCCTCTCGGATGCCCTGCACAAGATCGTGACCGAGGATCCGTGCGTGCGTGTCGAGCACAACGCCGCGGTCAACGAAACGGTTCTGTACGGCATGGGTGAATTGCACCTGCGCGTTCTCATCGAGCGCATGACCGAACGCTATGGCGTGCACATCAAGACCCATCCGCCGAGCATTCCGTATCGCGAGACGATCGTCAGGCCCGCGGAAGGGCACTGCCGGCACAAGAAACAGACCGGTGGCGCCGGCCAGTTCGGCGAGGTGTACCTGCGTGTCGATGCGCTGCCGCGCGGCACCGGCTTCGAGTTCGAAGACGAAGTGGTCGGCGGCGCGATTCCGAACCAGTTCATCCCCGCCGTCGAGAAAGGCGTACGCCAGGTGCTCACCGAGGGTGCGATCGCCGGCTATCCGTTGCAGGACATCCGGGTGACCCTGTACGACGGCAAGTACCATCCGGTGGATTCGAAGGAAGTTGCGTTCGTTTCAGCGGGGCGCAAGGCGTTCCTCGACGCGATCGGCAAGGCAACCCCGATCGTGCTCGAGCCGATCGTCAAGGTGGAGATCACTTGTCCCTCGACCTCGATGGGGGACATCACGGGAGATCTCGCCACCAAGCGCGGACGCATCAGCGGCAACAACTCGCTGTCGGGCGGGCGCGTATCGATTTCCGCGCTCGTACCGCTGGCGGAACTCAACGAGTACCAGTCGCGTCTGAAGTCGCTCACCGGTGGCGAGGGGACCTACACGATGGACCTGAGCCACTACGACCCGGTCCCGCCGCGCAAGCAGCAGGAACTGATGAACGCCTACAAGCCGCGGGTCGAGACCGACTGAACCAACGCTGGGAGATGCGATGAAACTGATGACGAGCCTGGCAGCCTCGCTGCTGCTGGCGGGCACGCTGTCGAATGCGCACGCCGAGGAGGCGACCACAGGGATGATGCGGGCCGCTGTAGTGACGGATGGCAATGTAAAGATCGAATCGGTGCCGATCCCGATGGCTCGCGATGGCGAAGTGCGCGTCCGCGTTCGGGCCGCCTCGGTCAATCCGGTGGACTGGAAAATCGCCGCCCGCAATCCGCGTCTGCCCTACGTGGCCGGCCGCGACATGGCCGGCGTCATCGATGCCGTGGGCGAGAACGTGAAGGACTGGAAAGTCGGCGACGAGGTGATCGCCATTTCCGCGAGCGGTTCCTACGCGGAATATGCCACCGCGCGCATCGATACGATCGCGCGCAAGCCGGCGAACCTGTCGTTCGAGGAAGCGGCGGGCATTCCCATCGTCGGCGAAACCGCGTGGCGTGCCATCGTCACGGCGGCCGACGTCAAGCCCGGGCAGCGAGTGCTGATCCATGGCGGCGCGGGCGGCGTCGGTTCTTCCGCCGTCCAGATCGCCAGCGCGCGCGGTGCGCACGTCATCGCGACCGCCTCGGAGCGCAACCACGAGTTCCTCCGCTCGATCGGTGCCGACGAAACCATCGACTACAACACTACGCGCTTCGAGGATCGGGTGAAGAATGCCGACGTCGTGGTGAACACCGTGAACGCCGAAACCGGTCAGCGTTCCATCGCCACGTTGAAGCGCGGCGGCGTCCTGGTCTCGGTCGTGGGTCCGACGGCGGACGCAGCCTGCCGGGCCGCGCAAATCCGCTGCGTGGAAACGGGGCTGGTGAACGGCAACCTGCTGGGCGAGCTTTCAAAGCTCGCGGATGAAGGCAAGTTCAAGGTGCATGTCGACGAGGTGCTGCCGCTGGACGAGGTGGCGAAGGCCTGGGACATGAACCGCGGGCGGCACACGCGCGGCAAGCTGGTCCTCACCATTGCTCCGGCAACGGCTCAGACTCCGAAGTAGGACTCAGGATTACGGGCCGCCGGCGCCTGGATCGACGAACTCCTTCGGTTTCTCGGAGCCCGCGCCGAAGAAGAACTTCTCCATCTCGGCCTCAAGAAACTTGCGCGCTTTCGGCTCGATCGGCGTGAGACGGTACTCGTTGATCAGCATGGTCTGGTGCTGCACCCAGCGCTGCCAGGCTTCCTTCGAGACGTTTGCATGGATCCGCTTGCCCAGCTCTCCCGGGTACGGAACGTAGTCGAGTCCGGGCGCTTGGCGCTTGAGAAGAACACATTGAACCAGGCGAGCCATGTGAGTCCTGCCTTCAGTTAGCAAGCTCGAGTCTACTCGCGTTCGAGTGCGAGGCCTGGTCGATCAGACGCTTCACGGGAGCCGCAATTCCCAGCTCGATGGGTCGAGCCGGGTCATACCAGGCCCAGGCGTCGCTGTCGTTGTCGCCGTCGTTGTCGTTGTCATTGTCGTTGTCGTTCTGGGCGCCGCCGGCCACTTGCACCTCTAGCGGGTGGATCTCCAGATCGAAATGCGTGAACGCGTGCTGCAGCGTCGCCGTCGGGCGCAGAGACGCAGCCGTGTTGCCCCAGGTTTGAGCGCACCACTCGTGGGCTGCTTCGCGCGTCGCAAACTCGGGTAGACCCCACAGCCCGCCCCAGATCCCCGTCGGTGCACGCCGCTGCAACAGCACTTGTCCGTTGCGAACCGCGACGACCATGAAAGTCCGCTGCGTGCGACGGGCACGTCTCGTGCGAGGTCCCGGCAGCTCGGCCTGGCGATGCTCACGCCTGGCGACGCACCCGCTTGCAAGTGGACAGGCAACGCATAACGGCCGGCCGCGCACGCAAACGGTCGCACCGAGGTCCATGATCGCCTGCGTGTAAGCGGCGGGACGCTCGTCGGACGTGCATCGATCCGCGTGAGCCCACAGTTGATTCAGCACCGCAGGCGAACCCGGGTCGCCAGCCACGCCGAAGTAGCGCGCCAGCACGCGTTTCGCATTGCCATCGAGAATGGGATGGCACTCGCCCCGTGAGAGGGAAAGGATCGCGCCGGCTGTCGACCGGCCGATGCCCGGCAAATCCATCGCTTCCGCCAGCGTGCGCGGGAATTCACCGTCGTGCTTTTCGTTCATAACCTGCGCCGCACGATGCAGGTGACGTGCTCGCGCGTAGTACCCCAGGCCGGACCAGAGATGGAGCACCTCGTCGAGCCCGGCGGCCGAGAGATCGCGCAACGTCGGAAACCGCCGCATGAACGCGTCGTAATAGGGAATGACGGTCGCGACCTGGGTTTGCTGCAGCATGATCTCCGAAACCCACACGCGGTAAGGCGTGGCATCGATCTGCCAGGGCAGGTCCCTGCGCCCATGTCGATCGAACCACTGCAGCAGGTCTCGAGCGAAGCTCATGACGCGATCATGCCTGAAGGAGAAAGGCATCGCCGCGGTCGCAGCGCTACCTCTGATTCTGTGTGCGCCGACGTGCCACGCGCTCCACGTTGCGGAACAGGCTCAGGGTTCCCTCTCGCATGGTCCGGATCATCATGCGCCGGCCGATCATCGGCGGCACCCAGAAATCGGGGATGATCTCCAGCCGGTAGCGCACCTCGGTAGCGTCGTCCTTCGGCTCCCAGCGCGAGTGCGTGAGGCCGAAGCGCACGTCGCTCTCCTCCGGGATCGCCCGCGCGATGATCTCGCCCTGGCGCTCCTCGAGATGCTCCACGCGGCTCATGGAACGGCAGATCAGCACGCCGACGCAACCGCGCAGGCGCGTGATGAGGCGCGGTTGCTGGTGAGGGCGCGTTTCGACGCGGCTCTCGAGAATGCGGGCATCGAGCTGCGGATAGCGATCGAAATCCATGAGCACGGCGCCGACGGCGTCCGCGGGTGCATCGAGCCGCGCATGGAAATCGACGATATAGCGCCCGTCCTCGAAACGGACGTCGAGCGTGTCGACCTCGATCGCGTGCGCCGCCGGAGCCAGCAGCAGCGCCGCGATCGCGGCGATCACGGATCCTTTTTCTTGCGCCCGAGCCAATCGGAGAGCTTGTCCAGCGCTTTGTCCTGCAGCTCGTCCTTGCGCTTCTCGATTTCCTGTTTCGCGCGGGCCTTGGCAAGCCCCTCGAGATCGGGGCGAATCTTCAGATCGTCCAGCGTGCCGCTCACGCGCACGGGAATCTCGGCTTCCTTCAATTCCTCCATCGAAGTGGGCGCACCGGCCTCCGCCTGCTGCGTGGCGGGCAGGTCGTACACCTCCGCCGTCAGCCGGTAGTCGACCTTCTTCGTCGCCAAGGCGAGCGTGCCTTCGCCGCGCACCTTGAGATAGTCCATGTCCATGATGAAATCGCGGTTCACGACCACGCCATCCTTGATGACCGCCGTACCACGCAGCTTCTGGAACCGGGTCATGCCCGAGCTCGCCTCCGCCGGCATCGCTTCCTTCTTCCACAAGGCGCGCGCGCGTTGGATTTCGTACCAGAGATCGGCGCCAAGGATGGCCCCGTCCTGCACATCGAATTCCACACGCCCATCCAGCGTGCGCAAGATGGCTTCGGAATCGTTGCCGCGGCCCGATAACACCGCATGCGCGTTGCCCTTGCCCGTGACGCGCTTGGAATCGAGCAGCGTTTCGAACAGTTCCGCGAAATCGATGCCGGTGAGCTTTTCCTCGACGTTCACGGCTGCCACTGGCTGGCCGGCGTTCACGGCCACATTGCCCACCTGTTGACCGCCGAACATCGTCGAGCGCGCGGGGTTCAGGCGCGTGACGCCGTTCGCGGCATCGAGGCGGAAACTGACATCCGTGAGTGCCATGCCGGCCACTTGCAGCGAGCCGATCGCGAAAGTGCCCTTCGCGTCGAGCTCACGCAGGGCTTCGACCGGCAGCTTGAACGGTTCCGCGCCGCCCTCCTTCGCTGCGACTTTCTTCTCGCCCTCTGTTCCTTCCTGCGCGTCTTCGGTCGGATCCTCGTAGCGCCCGAGATCCAGCCGGTCGGCCTTCAGGTCGAACCGCAGGGCCATCTTCTCGAGGTCCGCAATGGCGAAATTGCCGGTGATCTGCTGTCCGTCGAACACCAGGCGCAGGTCATCCAGCGCAACGCTGTTGCCGGTCGCACGCAGCTTCGAGTTGAGATTGAGTTGCTTCAGCGCCTCCGGGTCGCGCGTCCGCGGAATTTCCATGTCGAGCTGACGCATGAGGTCGCGCGGCGAGGTGTCGCGCACGGCGATCTGTCCAGCCAGCGACGGCGCATCGACGATTTTCTCGCCCTTCAGGCTGCCGGTGACCTCGGCGCCCGCGAACGTCAGCGCGAACTGCGGCAAAGCGAGTGTCTGCTGCTTGAGGTCGATATCGACGGTGTCGGCCTTGAGTCCGAACGGCAGTTCTTTTGCCTCCTTCTCCGCCGCCTTCTGCGTGGCATCGAGCACGAGCTGCGCGAGCTGGTAGCGCTGCTCGTCCGGGTTCATGGTCAGCGTGGTGGTGAACTTCGCGTTGAGCGTGGTGGTTTCGGGCCCTTCATCCGTCACGACGCTGGCCTGGATGTCGACGGGCTCGCCCGGATTAATCGTGCCCGTCTCGATGTCCAGGTCGAGAATGCGCCGCCGGGTGCCTTCCTGGAGATCGCGGTAGTCGAGTGCCGCATCTTTGACAGTCAGCCCGCCGATCGTGCCGAGGACCGGGCCCTCGCTGGGCGCCGGTTCGGGCCCCGCCTGTTCCTCGAGCAGGTCTTCCCAGTTGGTGCGTCCGTCGGCGTTCTTGACGAGTTGCACCTTCATGCCTTCGAGCCCGAGCCGGCTGACTTCAAGCCGCTTGCTCAGCAGCGGAATCAGCTTCACCCCGACCTGCGCCTTGTCGACGACGAGAAACGGACCACCCTCGAACCCCGGCGGCTGCCCGAGTTGCGCGGGTCCAAGCTCGATGGCGAGCCACGGGAAAAACGACAGTTTCAGATCCCCCTCGAGGGTCAGGGGCCGCCCGGTCTCCTCCTCCACAGCCGCTTCGATGCGGTCTTTGTAGGCGTTTGGATCAACAACAAGCAGCACTGTCACCACAACGAGGATGACAAGAGCAACAATACCGCCCAGCACGAAGCTGAGAATCTTGAGTGGTCGACGTAAAGCCATCGGTGTCCCTTGATGGTGCAGTGCAGAAAGTCAGCCCGGGACTGCGCCTGGGACTGCCAGTGTAGCCAAGCCGCTGATTTGCGGCGACATCCTGACGCAGAACTGTGCCTTATGACCGCGTTTCCCCCCTCAGGATTCAGGGCCAACTGCCGACATAAAGCGCATGGGAAACCCGGCGGACCAACCGATGCAGTGGGGCTTTACGCCCCGGTTGATGACGATCGTCGGCATGATTGCCGCCGGCGTCATCGGTTCTGTCGCTCTCGCGGCGCGCGCGCCGATTCCTGACTGGCACCTCGTCGCGGTCGTTGTCGCGGGCGTCGCCTGCGCACTCGCCACGAGCAGCTGGCTGGTCGGCCAGATCAGCCGCATGCGCGCCGAGGTCTACGAGCGACGGCTGTCCGAAAGCGTCCTTCGCCGCACCAGTAATTTCCTGCTGCTCGCGCAGTCGGCGGGCGGCGTCGCGCTGTACGACATGGACCTGCGCACGGGAATCGTCGACGGGTCGGATCTCTACTTCGAGCTGCTCGGGCTGCCGCTCAAACCCCAGCTGACACGTGAACAGTGGCTCTCCACCGTTCATCCGGACGACCTCGAGCGCGTGACCCGGGAATTCACCGAGGGCATGAAGAGCGTAGGCCACTACTCCATCGAGTATCGCGTGAATCGGCCCGATGGCAGGACAGCCTGGCTCTCGAGCAACGGCCGCGTGCTGGCCGGCGCTGACGGTGCACCCGCGCGAGTCGTGGGCACGATGACGGACGTGACCCGTCGCCGCACGATCGAGGAGCGCCTGCGCGCCACCGCGGAGTCGCTCAGTCTCGCGCAGACCGCCGGACGTATCGCGACCTACGACGTCAATCACCTCACCGGCCAGTCGGTGGTCTCGGAGAATTTCTCCGCGATTACGGGCCTGCCGCAGCGCCCCGGCGCCCTGCGCGGGACCGAATGGCTGAACCTGGTCCACCCTGAAGACCGCATGCGCGTGCTCACGCCGCGCATCGAACGCGTCCCGGGCGGCTTCGCGGTTTCGCGCGAATACCGCATCTGCCCCCCCGACGGCTCGGTGCGCTGGGTGGATGAACGCACGCACCAGACACTGGGTCCGTCCGGCGAAGTCTCGCGCCGCACGGGCGTAATGATCGATATCACTTCACGCAAGCTTGCGGAGCAGGCGCTGCACGACACCGAGGCGCGTCTCGAGCGCGCGGTTCGCGGCTCCTCGGATGGCCACTGGGAATGGAGCCTCACTGACAACGCGATGTGGTACGCGCCGCGGTTCCGCGAACTGCTTGGTTACTCGCAGGCAGAGCTGCCCGTCGATCCGCAGGCGTTCGTGGAGCTGGTGCACGCGGACGATCGCGAACGCCTGGAGCAGGCGACGAAGGCGCATTTCAGGGGGAACGTGTCGTACGACGTCGAGGTGCGCGTGCGCGCCTACTCCGGCAGCTACGAGTGGGTGCGCTCGCGTGCAGTCGCCGATCGCGACGCCAACGGCCGAGTGCTGCGTCTCGCGGGCTCGATGCAGATCATCACCGACCGCAGGAATGCGGAAGACGCGCTCATCGGCGCGACGTATCAGGCCGAGGCCGCGAACCGGGCGAAGAGCGAATTCCTCGCCAACATGAGCCACGAGATCCGCACACCCATGAACGGCGTGATCGGCGTGACCGACCTGTTGCTCGATACCTCGCTCGATCGCACGCAGCGCGAATACGTCGAGATCATCCGTGGCAGCGGCGTCGCGCTGCTCTCGCTGATCAACGACATCCTCGATTTCTCGAAGATCGAAGCCGGCCGCATGGAGCTCGAGCTGCTCGACATCAACGTGCGCCGCACCGTCGCCGAGATCGCTTCGGCTCTCGGATTGCAGGCCGCCAACAAGGGCGTCGAGCTCATCGCGCACGTGCGCGCGGACGTGCCCGAGTACGTGCGCGGCGACCCGGGCCGGCTGCGCCAGATCCTGGTGAACCTGATCGGCAACGCCATCAAGTTCACCGCCGAAGGCGAAGTGCTCGTGGAAGTGACGCTCGATGCGTCTTGCAGCTCGCACCTCGTCCTGCGTTTCAGCGTGATGGACACGGGCATCGGCATCGCCGCGGAACGCCATGGCCAGCTGTTCAGCGCGTTCTCGCAGGTCGATTCTTCGACGACCCGCCACTACGGTGGCTCGGGCCTCGGCCTGTCGATCGTCAAGCGCCTCGCCGAGCTGATGCAAGGCGAGGTCGGCATGACCAGTGAGCCGGGTAAAGGCTCGATGTTCTGGTGCACGGCCCAGTTCGGCCCCGTGGAAATGCCGGAATCGCGAGTGGCACTCGCGCGCGAGCCCATGTCGCGGGTACTCGTGGTCGACGACAATGCGACCAGCCGCCGCGTGCTGGTGGCGCAGCTCGACGCCCAGGGCTACCAGGTCGAAGCAATGGGTAACCCGCTCGAAGCCATTGCCACTCTGCGAAAGGCGCGAGCTGAAGGAACTCCCTTCCGCGCGGTCCTGATCGACGAGCTCATGCCTCGACTCGGCGGCCTCGAGCTCGGCAGCGAGATCGCTTCGCAGTCCGACTGTGGCGCGCCGAAGCTGCTGTTGCTGAGCCTGATCGGCACTCGCCACGACTCGCTGGCTCTGCAGCGGCGTGGCCTGTCCGCGTGCCTCACGAAGCCGGTTCGCCATGCCGACCTGATGGAATCCCTTTCCACTGTGCTGGCGAGCGATGCTTTCCTGACGACCACGCGCGTCGATCTCAGCGCCTACGCTGCTACGCCGGGCGCGGGTCGCGTGCTGCTTGTCGAGGACAACCCGGTCAACCAGCGCGTCGCGCAGCGCAACCTGGAGAAAGTCGGCCTGCACGTCGAGATCGCGGCCAACGGTCGCGAGGCCCTCGAGGCCTGGAGCGCGCGCCGGTTCGACCTGATCCTCATGGATTGCCACATGCCCGAAATGGATGGGTATGACGCCACGCGCGAGATTCGCAAGCGCGAGAACGGCGGCTCGCGCGTGCCGATCGTCGCGCTAACGGCGAATGCACTGCAGGGCGATCGCGAGCGCTGCCTCGAAGCCGGCATGGACGACTACATGGCCAAGCCGCTCGAGCCGGAGAAGCTGCGCGCGTGTCTGTCCAGGCATGTGCGACCTGGGCAGGGTGCCGCGCCACCGTTACCACCTGTCGATCTGCCGGCGCTGCACGAGCTGTCGGGCAACGACACCGAGTTTGAGCGCGAACTGGTGCAGACCTTCATACGCAGCGGCGATCAGACACTTAGCAACCTGGTGGCCTCGCTCGCAGGCGGCGACCTCCAGAGCGTGAAGCGGGCCGCGCACAGCCTCAAGGGCGCGAGCGCGAACCTGCACGCCAACACTCTGCTGGATGCAGTCAAGCAACTGGAAGCTCGCGCCGCGCACAACGATCGTGCCGGCTGCGACGAGGCCGCACGGCGCGTTCGCGACGAGTACGCAAGGACAACTGCGTACCTTCGCGAGGCCATCGCGGTATGAGCCGTTCCCATGCGCCGATGGCGCGGCTACCCTGGCTGGCGTTGTTCTACACGCTATCCTGTAGCGGCGCGCATCTGACCGACCCGTCCACGCAGGAAACCCAGGTGGTCATCGAGGAAGTGCGGCTGAACGGCGCGCCCGTTGAGTCCTTTCACTCGATCGCTGCCTCGGGTGCGCGCGCGAACCTGGAGATCCAGTACGCGGCACGGGGCCTTCCGCCGGGCGCACCCGTACACTTTCGCTACCGGCTCGAGGGTTTTGGTACGGGCTGGGTGGATGCCGGCTCCAGGATCGTTGCGCACTACAGAGGGTTGCCGCCGGGCGACTATCGCTTCCACGTCGTCGCGAACAACGCCGACGGAACCTGGAACGACCAGGGCGCCACGATTGCCTTCAGGCTCGAACCGGCGTTCTACCAGACGACCGGTTTCATTGCGCTGTGTATCGGCGTGGCCGTCATTCTCGCCGGCCTTCTTTACAGCAGCCGCGTCCAGCTGCTGCGGCAGCAGACTGCGCGCATGGAACGGCTCGTGGCGGAGCGCACCCGCGACCTGGCGGCGGCCAAGGAAGAAGCCGAGCAGGCGACGCTGGCGAAGTCGCAGTTCCTTGCCAACATGAGCCACGAGATCCGCACACCGATGAACGGCGTGATCGGTATGACGGAGCTGCTGCTCGACACGCACCTGCAGCCCGCCCAGCGCGACTACACGGAGACGATCCGCGACAGCGCGGCGGCCCTGCTCACGGTCATCAACGACATCCTCGATTTCTCGAAGATCGAGGCGGGCAAGCTCGACCTCGAGCAGACGGACATGGATCTTCGCGACATGGTGGAGGACGTCGCTCGCCTCCTCGCGCCGCAGGCGCACGGGAAGGGACTGGAGCTCACCGCCAGCGTCGATGCACGCATTCCGGAACTGGTGAAAGGCGATCCCGCGCGGCTGCGGCAAGTGCTCGTCAACCTCGGTGGCAACGCCATCAAGTTCACCGTCTCGGGTGAGATCGCCATCGACGTGAAGGTGCTCGAGAGCAGCAACGAGCACCTCACGATCCGGGCGAGCGTACGCGACACGGGCATCGGCATTGCCGCCGACCGCATCGAGGAACTTTTCGAGCCGTTCTCGCAGGGTGATGCTTCCACCACGCGCCGGTTTGGCGGCACCGGCCTCGGTCTCTCGATCGTCAAGAGCCTCGCGGAGCTGATGGGAGGCACGGCGGGCGTCGACAGCCGCGAAGGCGGTGGATCGACATTCTGGTTCACGGCACGCCTCGGAATGGGCAGCGTCCTGAGCCGGCCCAGCCGGCACCACGAACAGCTGCGTGGCATTCGCGTGCTCGTGGTCGACGACAACCTCACGAACTGCCGCGTGCTGGCGGGCCAACTCGAGGCGTATGACATCTACCCGGTGTGCGTAAATGACGCGGCAACCGCGCTCGATCAGTTGCATGGCGCAGCCGAAGCCGGTCGGCTTTTCGATCTCGCGCTGCTGGATCAGCACATGCCCGGTGGTAATGGCATCGATCTCGGCCGACGCGTCGCGGCGGATGCCGTCCTGCGCAGCACTCGTCTCATCCTGCTCACGTCGTCAGGCCAGCGCGGCGATGCGCAGCGTTGTGCGGAGCTCGGTTTCGCCGGCTACCTGCTGAAACCGATCTCGCGGCACGACCTGATCGACTCCCTGGAACTGGTCATGTCGCTGAGCGGAGCCGCGTGGCATCAGCGCACCGGGCCGCTGGTCACTCGCCATCACGTACGCGCCAGCCGGCCTCGCGATGCGAAGCATCTGCTCGTCGCCGAGGACAACTCCGTCAACCAGAAAGTGGCCCAGGCTGTGCTGGAGAAGATGGGTTATCGCGTGGACATCGTCCACGACGGCCGCGCGGCACTCGCAGCCTGGATGCGCGGGCGCTATGACCTCATCCTGATGGATTGCCAGATGCCCGAGCTCGACGGCTACGAGACCACGCGCGAGATCCGGCGTCGCGAGGTTTCAGGACGTCACGTGCCGATCATTGCGCTCACGGCCAATGCGATGAAGGGCGACGATGCCCGGTGCCTCGAAGCCGGAATGGACGACTATCTGACCAAGCCCCTCGATCGCAAAGCACTTCGTGCGTGCATGGAGCGTTACCTTGGAAGGGCAATGCATGGCAACGAGGCCCTGGATTCGCCGCCCACCAGCGGGGCAAGTGTGACTGAAGGTCCGCCGGTCGACTGGGAAGCGCTGCTGCGCTCGTCAGACGGCGACCAGACTTTCACGCGAGAGCTCGTCGCGCTGTTCATCAGCAGCGGTGATGGCGCGCTGCAGGATATTGCGGCCGCCGTGCGTGACAATGATTGTGAAACGCTGAGCGCGCGGGCGCACGCACTGAAAGGTGCATCCGCCAGCGTGCGGGCGGAAGCCGCCAGCGCAGCAGCCGCGCGACTGGAAACGGCAGCGCGCGCCGGTGCCAGCGACCAGGTTGCTGCGCTCGCGAATGTCCTCCAGCGCGAAGTGGCCCGGACGATCGAATACCTGAAACGCCGCGTCGCCTAAGTGCAGCCGCGGATCAGGAAGAGAAACAGCAGTAAGGGAATCGGGACGCCGAGCAACCACAGCAGGATCCAGCCAATCTTGCCGCGCTGGGGGGCGTGAAATAATCGATCCATCCTGGACACTCCTCGCAGCGAACTCCGGCTGCGGCCTCTGTGCTCCGACACTGCGGCGATGCACCGGTTCTGGCCCGGCTGTGGGTGCAACGCCGGGGTTGTAGATTCTTCAGCGCGGCATCGACGGGGAAACGATCTGCGGCCGCGCCGGCCGCGAAACTCAGCGAAGCACGACTGCGCGTGAACCCGCCGCGCCGAGCATCTTGCCGGTCACGCGGTTGCGTCCGGTTTCCTTGGAGCGGTAGAGGCACAGGTCCGCATACGCGATCATGTGATCGACGCTGCATTCCTCGCACTCGTCGGCCGCGTCGTAACCCGCCACTCCGAAACTCGCCGTGACGGACAATCCGCCCGCGACGGTGGTGAGCGGTTGCGACTGGACGCGCGCGCGGACCTTCTCGGCGAACTTGATGGCGGCGTCGACAGTGGTCTCGGGCAGCACGACGAGGAATTCCTCGCCGCCGTACCGGGTCACCCAGTCGACTTCCTGCCGCGTCGAGCTCACCAGCAACTGCGCAAAAGCTTTGAGCACGTCGTCGCCGGCCTGGTGACCCTGTGTGTCGTTCACCTTCTTGAAGTGATCGATATCGCAGAGCACAGCCGAAACCGGGCGGCCATAGCGCGACGCACGCTCCAGCTCGCGCGGCAACTGTTCCATCAGGTAGCGGCGGTTATACGCGCCGGTGAGCGGGTCCGTGATCGAGAGAAGATGATTTGCCTTGTTCGCAGCTCGCAGCGACTGCTCGAGCGAGAGAATCCGGCGGCCCGTGTTCAGCCGAGCGATGAGCTCGCTGTCGTCCACGGGCTTGGTCAGGTAATCGTCGGCTCCGGCCTGCAAACCCTCGATGATGTGAGCCTTGGTATCCCGTGCCGTGAGCAGGATCGTGTAGACGTAGCCTTCCAGGTTCGCGAGGCGCACGGAGCGGCAGAGCTCCAGGCCGTCCATGTGGGGCATTTCCCAGTCAGTGAGCAGCAACGGGAAGAAACGTGCCTGCAGGCGCTCGAGCGCCTCCACGCCGTTGGCGACCGCTTCGACCTCGTAGCCGGCGCGCTTGAGCTGGCGCGCGGTCATCATGCGCGTCGTCGGTTCATCCTCGACGAGCAGGATCGCCGGCAGTGCGTCCGGAGAGACGAGACAAGACGGTAATGAACTGGCCGTGCCCATGGGGTCCCAGCGCCAAGCCAAAAGAGGCCCACGAACCTGTATCGGCTCGGCAGCGCGCGAACTTTAGGCACAAACCCTTCCGCGCACAGGTGTAACGCCTTGTTTTGACGGATAAAAAAAGAGCCGGTGTTAGCCGGCCCCTGAAGGATCCTTGGCACCAGGGGGTGCCAGGGAGGGTTCTGACTGGTTGGCGACGCCTGGAGGATCTCCCGACTTTACTTATTGCAGAGACTCACGGTGCCGCTGAGCGTCTGCAGCCTCACGCGGCCACCGCCGTCGCCTTCCTTGAAGTGCAGCTCCGTGCCCGGGCCGTACTTGTCCGCGCGCTCCGGCTTCGGCCCGAAGCAGTTCTCGATATCGCCCGAGAAACTCTCCACGTCGAAGTAGGCGTTGATCTTGCCGCGCAGGTCGACTTGCACTTCGCCGCTGATCGACTCCGCGTCGATGCGGCCATCCTTCTCCAGCGTGCCGGCGAGCGCGAGATCGCCCGAGGTGGTCTGGGCGCGTGCCCGCTTGACCTGGTCCATCGACACCGAGAGCGTGCCGCTCACCGAGTTGGCGCGAACATCACCCGACACACGGGTGATCCGAGCGTCGCCGCTCACCGTCGTGACGGAAACGACCGTCGACTGGCCTTCGCCGCGCAGCGTAATGTTTCCACTCACGGTGCTCACATCGGCGTCGGCCTTGACGATCGAAGTGCTGATATCACCGGAGACGGTTTGCAGCTCCTGCTGTCCCACGACGTTCGTGACACTGAGCTCCGCGCTCACTGTCTTGGCGTGCAGGCGGCTGCCCTTCGGGATGCGAATGCTGAGTTCCGTGTCGTCTTCCCAGCGCCCACGTCTCTTGTGCACGACCTTGACGATCGTGCGGTTACCCTGGGTCTCGAAGTCCAGCCGTTCCACGCCGTCGCCGAGCGTACCCGTGACGTGGACCTCGTTGCGGTCCCAGCCCGAGATGCTGACGACGCCGGCGACGCTGTCCACCTCGACTTCGCCGGTCGCACTCGCAGGGTTCTTCCGGTCGACCGAGTCCTCCGCCAGCGCAGCGCAGGAAACGAGGGCCAGTGCCGCCAGCGCGGCTCGATGGAGTTTCATGTATCAGTCCTCGCAGGGAGCGTCCCTGCCATCTGGTTAACGTTTGCAAGCATCGCCAGTTCCTGCTGATACGTGCTCAGCAGCAACTCCTGCAGGAGTCCGTTGTTCGGATCGAGCCGCAGCGCGACGTTGATCTCGCGCAGCGAGCGGCGAATCTCCGTGAGATTGCGCTCGATCTTGGCCCGTTCCGCCGGCGGCAGCCGGTCGATGCGCTCAGCCAGGCCGATAGCCAGCTGCGCTCGCGCGCGCTCGTATTCGGGACCGAGCTCGCCATAGTTGCCGAAGCTGGCCGGTACCACGCTGGCCCGGTTCGCATCGGCCGGGCTCGCACTGCTCGAGTCCGCGACTCTCGCAGATGCCGTGGACTGCGTGCCGCTGCCTTTGACGCCGCCCTTGTCGATAATGGCCAGCGTCAGCAGCCCGCCGAGCCCCATGAATGCGATCGCCGCAGCCATGGCGTAGTACCAGGGCACCATCGCGGGCTTGCGCTGGGGACGCGCACTCGCCTCGTGGATACCGGCGGCAATTTCGGGCCACAGGTCGCGAGCGGGCTGGATCTCCCTGGGGAGCTGCCGCGCGGCCCGGATCAATGCGTCTTCATCGTGCGTCATGGTCGTTCCCGTTTTTCGGTAACCAGGCTAGGCATCGAGCCGATCGCGAAGCAACCGTCGCGCTCGATGCAACTGTGCCTTGCACGTGCCCACCGCGATGCCGAGCATCCCGGCGGCTTCCTCGTGCGTGTAGCCGTAGATTCCGTACAGCACCAGCACGTGTCGCGCTCCTGGGGGGAGACTCGCGATCGCCGCTTCCACATCGAGCGGCGGCGATGCGTCTTCCCCACGCACGCGGTCCAGCGGATCGGCCTCGTCCTCGTTGGCGGCGGGCGACGGCACGATCTCGATGGAGCGCCGCCGCGACCGTGCCAGCGCCGCGTTGACGGCGATCCGGTGCAACCAGGTGCCGAGCTGGCTGCGTCCTTCGAAACTCGACAGGTGCGCCAGGCACTGATGAAGGTTTCCTGCGTGCAATCCTCGGCCACCGATGGATCGCGCGTGAGCCGCAGGCACAGGCCGTACACGCGTCCCACGTTCGCCCGGTAGAGCTCCTCGAACGCGCGCCGATCGCCCTGCCGGGCCCGATCGATCCATTCGCCTTCGGGGGGAATTTCCGCCCTGGTTTCCGCTGTCATTCCGGCGCTCAAAGACCTTCTCTGCCGTCGAATGGTACCAGCGGCTCGAACGAGCGAGACACGGGCCAACCTTCTCCAAATTCGGGCAGTTAGAGGCGGCGCAGCGCCGAACGGTTTACACGCGGAAAGCGCGAGAAAACGGGGAAAAAGAGCGTCCTGGCCGCGTGGCGGCGGGACCGGGACGGGGAGATGCGCAATGCCCGCCCGGCCGTCAGCCGGAGGGCGGACGAGAACGGTTGCTCGAGGCGGAAAGGATCAGACGGCGCGGGCCTGCGGGGCCGTATTCCAGCTCGCCGCGAGCAGGGCGAGCTTCTCCGGCGGCATCGGCTTGCCGATGTGATAGCCCTGCGCGTAGTCGCAGCCGACGCTGCGCAGGAAATCCAGCGCCTGTGCCGATTCCACGCCTTCGCAGCACACCTTGAGCTCGAGGTTGTGCGCGAGGTCGACGATGGAACGCACGATGGTGCGCGCCTCGCGGCTCGACTGGATCTCGATCCCGAGCGACTTGTCGATCTTGATCTCGTTGAACGGCATGCGATAGAGCTGCGTGAGCGACGAGAAGCCCGTGCCGAAGTCATCGAGCGACAGGCCGATGCCCTTCACGCGCAGGCGCGTGAGGATATCCAGCGTTCGCGCCGGCTCTTCGAGCGCGGCGGTCTCCGTGACCTCGAGTGTCAGGCGGGAATTCTCAACGCCACCCGCTGCGAGCAGCCCGGCGAGGCGGTCGGGGAACTCGAGGTCGTCGATGAGCTTCGGCGACATGTTCACCGTGAGCGCCAGGTCGAGACCTTCTTGCGCCCAGGCGCGCAGCTGTCGCACGCCTTCCTGGAGCACGAAGTCGGTCATCGCGGCGATCAGGCCGCTGCGCTCGGCCAGCGGAATGAAATCGTCCGGGTAGATCATGCCGTGATCCGGATGCTCCCAGCGCAGCAGCGCTTCCGCACCCGTGATGTGCCATCCGTTCGGAATGCGCAGCGTCTTCGGCTGGTAGTACACGCGCAACTGCGCGCGGTCGATGGCGCGGCGCAGGTCTTCCTCCGTGACCTTCGGACCCTGGATCAGGTGAGTCCCCAGCGCAGCCTCGAGATCACCGAGCATGATCGGCTTCTGCATGACCCCGCTCATCTTCAGGCCAAGGGAACGGCCGAGTTGCTCGGCAGACGCGAGCACGCGTGCGTCCATGCCGCTGGCAATCAGCACCGGGGCGCGCACCTGGCGGCGCGCGAGCAGGCGGATGAGCTCGATACCATCCACGTCCGGCATCTGCAGGTCGATGATGATGATGGAAGGCGCGAACGCTGTGAGCTGCTCCTGGAACCGGTCCGCGGTGTCCACAGGGGAGACGGCATAGCCGACCTGCTCCGCCACCTGCGAGATGAACTCGAGGATGTCGGGCTGATCGTCGATGACCAGCAGGCGATTCGGGGACAGGCCGGGCATGCGGGGAAGGGTCGTCATGGTCGCTCCATCAGGCCTGCCGGAACGTCGCACGCACGCGGCGCGCGAGATCGGCGATGGCGTAGGGCTTGGGTATCAGCGGCAAGGTGCCATCGAGGATGCCGCGGTGAATGACTGCGCTTTCCGAGAAACCGGACGTAAAGAGCACCTTGAGCTCCGGTACCAGTGCCTGCGCACGACGCGCGAGATCCGGCCCATGCACACCACCTGGCAGCGTCACGTCAGTGAACAGCAGGTGAAGTTTCGACGTGGAGCGAATGACCTCGAGCGCCTGCTGTGCAGTGGCGGCTTCGAGAACTGTGTACCCGAGTGATCGCAACGCGCCCGCGGCCGTGCCGCGCACGTCGCTGTCGTCCTCGACGACCAGCACGGTCTCATCGCCGGTCGGTGCCGGCGTATCGCCGTTGAGCTCCATCTCGCGTGCCAGCTCGCGGACCATGGTTGCCTGCGCATCCACGCGTGGGAAGTAGAGGCGGATGGTCGTGCCGGCGCCGACTTCGCTGCGCAGAGTGGCAAGGCCACCGGACTGTTCCAGGAATCCATACACCATGCTGAGACCGAGGCCGGTGCCCTTCCCCACTTCCTTCGTGGTGAAGAATGGTTCGAATGCCTTCTTGGCGACGTCCGCCGGCATGCCCGTGCCGCTGTCGATCACATCGATCACGAAGTAGTCACCCGGGCGCAGCTGGGGGTGGCGACGGGCCAGGTCGCCGTCGACCACGACGTTGCGCGTCAGGATCGCAAGGCTGCCGCCGCGCGGCATGGCATCGCGGGCGTTGATCGCGAGATTGAGCACGCAGTTCTCGAGCTGCGCCGGATCCGTGCGCACGCTCCAGGGATTCTCCTCGAGCTCCATCTGCACTTCGATCTCGCGGCCCAGCGAACGACGCAGCAGCTCGTTCATGCCCTGCACCAGCGAGTTGACGTTCACGACGCGAGGTTCGAGCACGGTCTGGCGCGCGAAAGCGAGCAGCCGGCGCGTCAGTTCCGAGCCACGCAATGCGGCGCGCAGCGCCGTGCGCACCTGCTTGAGCAGCGGTTCGTCCCGAGCCGCGAGCGGTCTTTCCAGCAACTGCAGGTTGCCGATGATGACGCTCAACAGGTTGTTGAAGTCGTGTGCCAGGCCGCCCGTGAGCTGGCCGATGGCTTCCATCTTCTGCGCGTGCCGCAGTGTCGCCTCGAGTCGCTTCTGCTCGGTGGCATCGCGCACGATCGCGAGAAATCCCAGGACAGTTCCCGTGACGTCACGGTGCGGGAGCAGGTTGACGTCCAGGTCGCGAAGCTCGCCGTCGATGCGCGTCGCCGCCACTTCGAAATCGGCAGGGCGGCCATGCAGGACTGCCGCGAGATGCTGTGTCATCGCATCTGCGCCTTCCGGCAGCAGGAGCTCGTCGAAACGGCGCCCGCGCACGGCGGTCAGCGGCAGCCCGAACCACTGCTCGAAGCTGCTGTTGAGATAGAGAACCCGGCGATCCTGCGTGACATAGGCGATGTGTGTGGGAATCGAGCTCAGCAGCAGCTCGTAGAAATCGCGTGACTCGGCGAGCCGGGCATAGGCCACGCGCGTCGCGGACACGTCGATGTGAGTGATGATGGCTCCGCGACTTTCGCCCTGCATGAAGGGCTGGACGCGCAGTTCGTAGTGTCGCTCGCCTTCGGCCGCATCGAGGCGATAGGTGAGCGCAAAGGTGTCGCGCTTGCCTTCGAGCACCGCGCGCACGCCATCCGCAGCCGCGATCGCTTGCCCGCAGTGCTGCTGTGCCTTCTCGCACAACGCCGCGTAGTTCTCACCGAACGGAAAGTGACGACCCACCAGTGCCGTCTCGTCCTCGAAGGCGAGCCAGGAACGGTTGGTCTCGACGATCTCCCCCTGCGAATTCAGCACGCCGACCGCGAGAGTCAGGGCATCGAGCGCACTGCGTTGCAGCCCCTCCGCGTGCCGCATGCTTTCCTCTGACTGGCGGCGCTCGCTGATGTCCAGCAGGCTTCCGGCGAGACGCACGGGATGACCTCCCTGGTCGCGCCTGGCCGCCCCGCGGAGCTCAAACCAGCGAACCGCGCCCGAGCGGGTGCGCACGCGGCATTCGAGATCGAGCGCATGCCGCTGCTCGAGATGCCGACGCACGGCGTTGAAGACCGACACGGCGTCTTCCGGCACGACGTGCGCGTGAAATCCTTCGAACGTATCCGGGAACGCATCGCCCGGCTCGTAGCCGAGCAATGCCTTCACGCCCGGGCTGTACCAGACCTCGCCGGTGACGAGGTTCCAGTCCCACAAGCCATGGCTGCCGCCACTCGCCGCCCGCGCGTAGTGATCGAGACTCGAGCGCATCTCGTCACTGGAATGCCCGGCTTCCGCGAGCGGCGTGCGTCGTGCGAGGAGCAGCCCGGTGCCGACGGAGCGAATCGAAAGAAGCGACCACGAGGGTCTGCCGCGATGGGGACGATCCAGCAGCCGGTGTTCGAGTGTTCCCTGGTCACGCACCCGGCCAAGCAGGTCCTCGCAGTCGAGTTCCGACTGGAGCTTG